>ERZ1370068.7392-contig-631_pt1 | contig 55991 bp, 72 predicted proteins | sample MGYA00561227_ERZ1370068 | MGnify/ENA primary metagenome ERZ1370068 (study PRJEB38410, sample SAMEA6850437) | metagenome | study: Metagenomic assessment of the ecological functions of the soil: analysis of the soil microbiota associated with the... | reverse complement strand
GTTACGTATTGCTCCCGGTGTGGGGAAATTATCTCAGACCCGGCAAGCCCTGATCACGAAGCGAGCGCCTGGCTCGAGCACGCTGCCTCCTCCGCGCCGCTGAACGGCGGTCTGGTGTTGGACTTCACAACAGAAGGCGCTGGGGCTCATCGGCGCGAGCAACACTTTGGATGGCTGGGTGGCATGCTTCCGATGCGACGCTGTCGCAGATCGGCGGGTCATGGAGCTACAGCGCAACAACGACCCCCGGGGCCAACCAATACTATCTCGTCGGCGTGATCGAGCACGAAATCACAGAGATTATGGGCCGGGCCTCGTACCTCGATGTGCGCGGCGAATACGGCGTCATGGATTTGTACCGGTATAAATCGCCTGAATCCGCTCAGATCGGTACCGGAAGCCCCGCCTACTTCTCGACCGACGGCGGCACCACGAACCTCCACAGCTGGAATACGTTCGGCGGCGGCACATCGGCGATTGGGCTGACAACACCGGCGCCGACGCCTTTCTCGCCTTTAGCCCATCGGGGCAGATAAACGGCCTCACGACGACCGATCTCACCAACATGGCGGCGATAGATCGGCTGGACCACGACCCACGGCGAGCGTGTCGGTGCCGGCGCCATATGGGCTGGTGCTGTCGTCTACTTCTGATAGCGGAGCCAAATACGACAATATCACAAACGTCAACACACCCGCGATTTTCGGCACCGGTATCGCCGGTGACACGGTTACGCTGCGGGACGGTGGGACAGCGATCGCAGGCAGCGCGACCGCCGCATCTGACGGCGTTTGGGGCCATTCAGACAAAGCAAAGCTGTCACCCGGTGCTCACAGCTTAACGGCGACGGCAGTCGAACAGCGCTGGCGTTACCAGCCCTGCATCCACCACCCTCAATTTATCAATCGTTGCGCCACAGCCGGATCAGTTCTACGGGAATGGCACCAGTGACATCCCGTTTCAGGATCCGTGAGCGGACATGTAAGCCGTTCAAAATGCAGAACGGTCAACCGACCTGGGAATATGTCGGCTGGGCACCGGGCAATTTGCAATTTGCTGGAACAGGTGATTTTAACGGCGACGGCACGAGTGACATCCTGTTCCGCGAACCGTCGAGCGGAAATCTCAGCCAGTTCGAAATGCACAATGGTCAGCCAACCTCGGAATATACATTGGTTGGGCGCCATCTGATTGGGCAATTGCTGGAACCGGCGATTTGTAACGGAGATGGAACCGGCGACATTCTCCTCCGTGATGCGAGCGGAAATGTCAGTCATTTCGCAATGCAAAATGGTCAGCCGACATGGGGCTACATTGGGTGGGCATCGCCCGATTGGCAGGTGACGAGTACCGGCGATTTCAACGCTGATGGGACCAGTGACATCCTTTCTCGATCCCGGCCACAGGTCTGCTCGGCGAGTTCGAGATGAAGGATGGGCAGCCGACATGGAAAGGTCTGGGCTCTGCCAGCCGGCTACACCGGCTGCCGGGGTCGGCGATTTCCAACGGCGATGGCTACAGCGATATCTTGCTGCACAATTCGACGACTGGCGATGTCGCTGAATTGCGGACGGACAGCGGGATGACATTCCTCCGATATCGGGTGGGCGCCACCCGCCTGGGAGACTGCCGGAACGGGCGATTACAACGGCGACGGAACAACCGACATCTTGATCAAGGACCCGCTGAGCGGCAATGTCAGTGAGTTCCAGATGAACAATGGTCACGCCACCTCCGGTCTTCAATCGGCTGGGGTCCGGCCAATTGGACCATTCATACTTAATCGGCCGTCTTCGCTCGCCGTGGTACGGACGGCTCCTCGATTTCTTGCGACGGCGAGTCCACCGATCGGCGAAGTTACAGAGGTGCAAGCAGTGCCGGCAGGCTCAGTGCTGGTGGATCAACAGGATGCCGCCGCCGATCAGCAAGAGCCCGCCGAGCTGCGGCCAGCCGAACGGCTCGTTCCAGAGCAGATGCGCGATGATCGCGACGGCGGCATAGCTCGCCGCGACCGAGGGAAACGCCACCGACACCGGGATCTTCTTCAGCGCGACGATGTAGCAGAAGCGCGGCAACGACGTAGATCGCGAAGCCGATCGATCGTCAGCGGGTTGAGGAATTGGGCGCCATGACGGTCGGCGAGTTGATCGGCACCCGATTTGAGGGCGATCTGCCCGACGACGCCGAACAGGATCGCGCCGACGAGGCTGACATAATAAATCGCCACCGCCCGGCCCGCATGCCCGCTCGCGCAGCCGCAGCGTGCGGCCGGTCGCCTCGCGCGTCGTCTCGGCGTGCCAGCGGCGCATCACTGTCTTGATGACCGATTGCGGCTTCCGGTTGGCCGTCAGGTAGAGGCGGCCGAGATATTCCGCCGACGATGCCGAGAATGACGAGCTGCACGCCCGACAGCAGCAGCACCGCCGCCATCAGCGAGGCCCAGCCAGCTGGCGGCGCGAAAACAGCGCCTCGGTGATCGCCATGACGCTGCCGACCGTCGCCGATGAGGCTCAGCGCAAAGCCGGTCAGGGTGCTGAGCCGCAGCGGCATGACCGAGAAGTTGACGAACATGCTCAGCCACAGCCGCAACAGCCGGCGCATCGTGTAATTGCTGCGCCCGACCGCGCGCGGCAGATGGCGCACCAGCAGCCGGTCGATGTCTTGCGTCACCTGCAGAATCAGCCCGTCGACATAGGGAAGGGGCCCTCGATAGCGGGTGATCTCGCGCACGACGAAGGCGCTCATGCAGCGAAAGCTCGACAGGTAGAAGCCCTTCGGCTTGTCGAGCACGAAACCGGCGACCCAGTTGGTGAAGCGGCTGCCGAGATTGCGCCAGAGCGGCGTGCTGCTTCTCGTCGTAATAGGTGTAGATCGACCTCGTGCCCGCTCTCTGGGCAAAGGCACAGCAGGCGCTCCACCTCCTCGGGCGGGTTCTGCAGGTCATCGTCCATCGTGATGACATGAGCGCCGCTGGCGTGCCGCAAGCCCGGCCATCACCGCGTTGTGTTCGCCGTAGTTGCGCGACAGGCTCGAGCAGCGTGATCGGCAGCGCGCGCCTGCTCGACCAGGCCGCGGCAGACCGCGAGGCTATTGTCGCGGCTGCCGTCATTGACCAGCACGATCTCGTGCCCGCCCGCGATCTCCAGCTGTTCGAGCGCCGCCGACCAGTTCGGCGATGCTGCCGTGCCCCGTTGTAGACGGCGATGACGATCGACAGCGCGAAGCGCGGCGGCGGGTCGAGACTCAGTCGCGGTCATGTCAGGCATCGGGGTCTCTGCGATGCGGCTTGCTTTGGCGGCGACCGCGATCAGCGAGCCGCCGAACGGAAAGCGCAAGCCCCCACGTAGCAGAGCCGCGCTCGAAACCGGTCGCGGCACGGCACAGCGCCTCGATCGGCGCGGGATACGAGTCGACGTCGCTGGCCGTGCCGCGCCATCCGGCAGCAGCTTGCGGGTCGATCACCATCAGCGGAAACAGCACCACATTCCAATAGCTGGCGAAGAGCAGCCGGAAGCCGGCCTCGCGCAGCAGCCGCGCGACGCCGCGGCGCGTATAGCGCCGGACATTGTAAACGGCGGCGTCATGCGCGCGACAGCATCCAGCGATAGGCCGGCAGATTGAGCACGCAGGATGCCTCCGGGCGTCGAGGCAGCGAGTGGAACTGCGCCAGCGCCGCGCCGCTCGTCGACATCGCGATGGCACAGCACATCGGCGCTGAAGATCGCGGCAGAAGGCAGCGTCGGCGAACGGCAATGCGTTGACCGAGCCGACAGCACACCGGGCGCGCGCTCTTGGCCGTTGCGCGCGCACAGGCCGCCTGATCGGCATCAAGCCCGATCACCACGGCGCGTCCGGATGATCCGGCGGCGAGTTTCGCGAGGAGTCCGCCCGTGCCGCAACCGGCGTCGAGCACCGCGGTCGGCGAGCGGCGGATCGAGCCGAGACCGCCGGCACAGCATCCAGCAGGTTGGCGTGAGCCGCGGCGAACCACCACATCCGCTCTTCGAGCCGGTCGAGCTTGGTCGTATTCAGCGGGATCCATTCACCGGCGAAGTTTGCCGTCATATCGCGGCATGGCGATCACGAGGAGACTCGGCGAACCGGCGAAGACCGGACAGCCCGAAAGACAACGACGGCGCGTGGCGGGCTATTCCGTCACCGGTACGGCGGAAGCCGGCCGGCTGGTTCGGCACGGCGCCGCGCCATCGGCCGCCGGGTCATCCGCTGGTCGGCGACGATGTCGCGCCGATCGAGCACCACCGAGAGCAGCGCGCCCATCCGCTCGACCCGGTAGATCGGCCGACCCGGCAGCGCGCGGTCGCAATTGTCCTTGGTAAAGGCGATGAAGAAATCGGCCCGGTCGCTGCCGATGCACGAAGCCGGAAATTGTCCGGGAAATAATAGCCGCGCCGAAATCGGCGGCCCGCATACGCGCGACGGTAAATTCGCGCTCCTCGAAATTGGCGCCGTATTGGCGTGCGCAGATAAGTCCTCGAGGCCGTGCACCGCTTCGGCGTAGGAATTGGCCCAGTAATCGAGCTTGAACTTGCGCTTGGGCTCCGTCGACCCCGCCGACGAACGCGTTGTAATAGACGTATTGATCGGGGTGCAGCATCACCATCGTCGCGACGTGCGCAGCGCCGTAGAGGCGCAAGCGCGGCATAGATCGGCCTGCCGATACGGCAAGTCGGACCAGACCGGCGTCAGCGCGCGATCCGCGACGAGCGCCGCGGCGACGCGCGATCGGCGGCAGGCACGAAGATGAAGTGGCGCATGCCGTCGAACAGCACGGCCTTGATCGCGATCGCATAGGCGACCGGAAAGACGATCGTAAAGCCGAGCAGGAACAGAGCCCGAGCGACGGTCTCGCGCCGAGCCCAGGCGCTGCGCGTACGCGTCAGCCCGATTGCGGCGACAGGCGCGGCAGCGCGAGCAGCAGCACCAGGACGAGCTCGGGCAGCGCCATGGCGGATGTAGGTCGGCAGATATTCCCAGGGCAGATCGCTGGCCGGGCACGAACCGGCCGTCGAACAGCGTGTTGAACGGGAAGGTCTCGTGCGAGAAGAAGGCAAGCGCGCGCAGCGGGTTGCTCGATCGGGTCGCGCTGCGCCCAGGGCCAGAACACCAGCATGACCGCAAATGCGACGCCGGCGACCGGCAGCAGCACGCGCCAGAGGCTCGTCAGCCCGCCGCTGATCACCAGGCGCCAGCCGCCGCGCTGCCATCGCCTGCCAGACCCGCCGACAAGGCGAGCAGCAGCCCGAGATAGCACAGGAACAGCAGTCCGCCGACCCGCACCCCGAGCGCCAGCCCGATCGCCAGCCCCATCTTGACCAGCAGGCGCAGCGACGGGCGCGGCAGAGCTCGGCAGGATGCGGACCATGTAATAGGTCGCCCAGACGCCGCCGACCGCGAACGGGATGTCCTTCCGGGTTGTTGAACATCTGGCCGTAGTAGTTCGGCGTCAGCAGCAGGAAGAGCAGCGCGATGAACGCCGGCGCGCGCGCCGCCCAGCGCCCGCCCGAGCTTCCAGCAGCCCAGCAAGCCCGAGGATGCCGACGAACCCGTTCAGCAGGTGGCGGGTCTCGTAGACGCCGAGCGGCGAGAACCGGTTGAGCGCCGCCGCCACCATGTCGAAGGCGGCGCCGTAATTGTAAGATTGAGCCAGTTGAGCGCCCGCTGGTCGGTGAACAGCGACAGATAGTAGTCGAGCGCGAAGAATGCCGTACCAGTTATGGACGTCTTCGTCCCAGGTGACCCGTAATCGGTGAAGGTCGAAGCCGATCGAGGATAGCGGCCGCGCCCAGCACGAGGGCAGCCGTCCCAGATCCGGCCGAGCGGCATTCCCATGCCATCCGAGCGCCGCGCCTCAGCAGCACAGGTTCTGACAAAAGCCATCGGTGCGTGCGGTGAATGTCGCGATGCGGCTGAGGTGATCGTTGGCAGATAGGTCGGATTGTCGTTTGCGCCCAGCGTGCGCATCTGTCAAGCCGAATTGCCTGAAAAACCAGCGATATGCCCGTCTCACAAGCCCACTCTCCGCCGACGAGCTGCGGCGATGACCCGCTCGGCGGCGAAGCAATCGCCGGCCAGCATTCGCGCGCGGCGCGGCTGTGGCCGGGATAATCGGCGGCGATCGCGTCGATCGCGGCGAGCGCCTCGTCCCGTGCGTCGCGTAGTCGAACAGGCCGTGCCCGACCGGGCAGTAGGTCGTGAAGCCGGTGCGCATCGTCACGACCGGCCGGCCGGCCGCCAGGTAGCAGACCGCGCGGTCGCTGAACCAGCCGCTGTTCGGCCGGACATAGATGTCCTTGGCCACCGTGAACTCGCCGCGCGAGCCGGCGATGAAATCCCGATAGGCGTCCATGTCGGCCGAGACCGGGCGCGGATCGACGAGGCTCCAGCCGGCCTCCTCGACCGTCGCGCGCGCACTGCCATCGTCAGGCGGCAGCATCGCCATGCTGGAAGCAGGCTTGCGGCCGCTGCCGCGGCAGATCGAGGAATCCGAGAAAATTGATGTGCTTCGACCAGAGATAGCTGGTGCCGTCGAACTCGATGTTCTTGCCCTTGTTCTCCCAGGTCGCGATCGTCGTGAAGCAGGGCGGTGCGCGCTCAGGTCCGCCGGAGGCTCCGGCCAGAGGTCGAGGTCGACCGGCGGCCGGGTCGCGCGCCACGGCACCCCGCACAGCGGCACACCGGCATTGCCGGGCTGCCGAGATTGGCGCCATAGGTGAAGAAGTGCGGTATGCGCGTCGACATAGGCGCGCGCAGCCGGATCGGCCTTGGCGTATTTGATCTGCTCGTAGACCGGGTCGGTGTCGATCATGATGCGCACCGGGCAGCGCAGATGCTCCTCGCGCAGCTGGGTCGCGCCGCACAGATTGATCAGCCCGTCAGCCTCGGCGTAGAGCGCGCGGACCTGCTCGCGCGAGAGCCCGTGATAGACGTCGTTGATGGCGTCCCAGTAGGCCCAGCGCCCGGCGAGCCCGTGCCGCTCCATCGCGTCGCGCAGATAGCCGACGTTGTAGCTCGCAATCCATGACGACGCTGCTGATCCGCGGGTCGTAGGGATTGGCGCCGTGATCCTCGACATACCAGGCTTCGTAACCGAGCTTTTCCAGCCCGACCAGGTAGTTCACCGCCTGCCAGGCGATGCCGGCGAGCGGCATCTGGCCGACGAAGTGGAGGAGGACGATCTTGCCGCGCTTGCGCACGGGGATCCGGTGGATAAGAGTGCGTCCGCGCGACAACGTGCCGACGCGCCGGCTAAAATTTCCGCATCGTGCGCATCAGGATGGCTCGCAGCGCTCATGCAGGTCGCAGCAGGTCGCGCAGGGCTTGCCCCCGCGGCGAACGCGTGCTAGGCAGGGGCTAGCGAGCGGACCGCGCGTGGCTGTTCGGCGGGCGGTTGCGGTGGGTCGCTGCGCGGAACGGCATGCCATTTTGGATGCGGCGAGGCCTGCCCGATCCCGTATGCGAGCACGATGAACCCGAGGAGAAGAACCCGACATCATGACCTACGTCGTCACCGAAGCCTGCATCACGCTGCAAGTACATGGATTGCGTCGAGGTGTGCCCGGTCGACTGCTTCTACGAAGGCGAGAACATGCTCGTCATCCACCCCGACGAATGCATCGATTGCGGGGTGTGCGAGCCCGAATGCCCCGTCGAGGCGATCATCCCGGACAGCGAAACGGCGGCGGAGCAGTGGCTCGAGCTCAATCGGCAATACGCCGCGAACTGGCCCAACATCACCCGCAAGAAAGCCCTATCCCGAAGGACGCGGACGAATGGCAAGGACGTCGAGGGCAAATACGAGAAGTTCTTCAGCCCCAACCCGGGCGGCCGCTGACGCAGCCTGCCGCTAGCGCGGGCCCATCCGCCCGTCTGCGGGTCGGGCATGGCTGATCTGCTGGCTCGGACAGGCATAATTGTGATACAAATTTGACCGGCGCTATCGACGCCTTCCCCTCGGTTCCGCGGCCTTCGCTTGAGGTGTGGACGGTCGCCTGCGCGTCGGCGGCCTCTGGAACGCGTCGCATCAGCGCCAGTCGGGTCGGTAGTGTGAGAGACGAATATGACGGCCGAGAAGGTTTCTGTTCGCCACCGGCGATCTCGTGGTCTATCCGACCCATGGCGTGGGCAAGATCACCGCCATCGAGACGCAGGAGATCGCCGGATACACGCTGAGCGTCATTGTCGTGACTGTTCGACAAGGACCGGATGACGCTGCGCGTGCCGCTGGCGAAGGCCAAGGGCTCCGGGTTGCGCAGGCTGTCGAGCCGCAAGGAGATGGACGCTGCGCTCGCCAAGCTGCGCGGCCGCTCCCGGGCCGAAGCGCACGATGTGGAGCCGGCGGGCGCAGGAGTATCAGGCGAAGATCGCGTCGGGCGATCCCGGCCTCGATCGCCGAGGTGGTGCGCGACCTGTTCCGCAATACCGGGCAGCCCGAGCAATCCTACAGCGAGCGCCAGATCTACCAGGCCGCCCTCGACCGGCTCGTGCGCGAGTTCGCCGCAGTCGAGCGGATCGACGAGACGCGACGGCGGTCCAGCGGGTCGAGCAGCTGCTGTCGGCGGCCTGACCGGCCCGCACGGGCCTGGGCAGACAGCCGCGCGGAGCGCGGAGTGAAGGGCGACGCAGCAGACGGAAAATTCGCCCGGCTGCCAGGGGCGCGCGACGGATCTGGGCGGTAGCGCGGCGATCCATGGCGAGGCCGAGCGGCTGACGCGGCTGCACGACCAGATCGCGGCGCGGTTCGTCGACGGCGACCGCATCGTCTATCTCGGCAATTATCTCGGCCGTGGCGGCGCGATCGCGCGCGACGATCAACGAGCTGATCGATTTCCGCAGCCGCGTGCTCGCCCGGCCGCGCGGTTTTGCCTGCGATGTCGTGTTCCTGCGCGGCGCGCAGGAAGAGATGTGGCAAAAGCTGCTGCAGCTGCAATTCGCTCCAGAACCCGCGCGAGGTTCTCGGCTGGATGGTGCGCAACGGCATCGAACCGACGGTCCAGCGCCTATGGCGCCGATCTGCGGCACGGCTTTGCCGCCAGCCGCGACGGACCGCGCACGATCACCCGATGGACCAGCGCGGATGCGCGACGCGATGAACGCGGCGCCCGGCCACACCGTGCTGTTCTCGCCAGTTGCGCCATGCCGCGATGACGCGAGGACGACCGGCTTCTGTTTGTCCATGCCGGCATCGATCCGGCCCGCACGCTGGCAGGCGCAAGGCGACGCCTTCTGGTGGAGCGGCCACCGACATCCTCGATCTCGACCGCGCCGTTCGAGCGGCTTCGGCCGGGTCATTCGCGGCTTTGACCGCGACCGGCGCGGTCTCGTTCAGCGCGACTTCGCGATCTCGCTCGATGCCGGCGCCGGCCGCGGCGGACCGCTGCTGGCCGCCGCCTTTGCGCCGGACGGCGCAAGTGCTCGATTTGCTCGCAGGGCTGCAAGCGCTCAGATGGCGGTATAGCCGCCGTCGACCAGAAGATCGCTGCCGGTGACGAAGCTGGCGGTGTCGCTCGCCGAGAAAGACCGCGGCGCCGGCGATCTCATCGGGGCGGCCCAGCCGGCCGAGCAGGTGCTTCGCCGCCGATCTGCTCGCGTTCGCCGCGGCGAACGAGCCGTAGCGGTTCAGCGTCCGCTGCGTCTCGACCGCGCCGGGCGACAGCGTGTTGACCCGGATGTTCTGCGCCGGCGTGGTCGATCGCCATGACCTTGGCGAGCTGGATCAGGGCGCCCTTGGTCGCGCAATAGGCGGCGCGCCGGCGCTGCCGACCCGGCCGAGCTGCGAGGCGATAAAGATGATCGATCCGCCGCCGCCGGCGATCATATGGGGCAGCGCCGCGCGGCTCAGCAGGAACGACGCCGGTCAGGTTGATGTCGAGCACCCGCTGCCAATCGGCGAGGCTGGTCTCGATGATCGTGCCGCTCGGATCATGCGGCGCCGCGCCGTGCACGAGAATGTCGAGCCGGCCGAAGGCCTCGTGGGCCGCCTCGGCGACGGCGCGGCGTGTGCCGCCTTCGCTGGCGACGTCGCAGGCCTGCGACAGCGGCTCGTCCGCCGGCTTCGGTGACCAGCCGCGCGGTTTCCGCCGAGGCGTCCGGCATCGATGTCGCAGCAGGCGACCGCCGCGCCGGCTTTCGCATAGGCGACGGCGATCGCCCGGCAAATGCCGCCGCCGGCGCCGCTGATCAGCGCCGCTTTGCCCGCCAGCTGCATGCGTCGCCTCCTCTCACAGCATCACGGTGCCGCCATCGACCGCGATGGTCTGGCCGGTGACAAAACCGCTGGCGTCGGAAATCAGCCACATCACCGTGCCGACGAGATCCGATGGCATGCAGATTGCGCTGGATCGTCTGGCCGGCCTTGATCGTGTCGAGCGCGCGGTCGAGCTTCGCCCCGAAAACTCGCGGGTGCCCTCGGTGATGACCGCGCTCGGCGCCAGCGCGTTGACCCGGATGCGGTCGCGGCCGAGTTCGCGCGCGAGGCCGCGGCGTCAGCCCGATCACCGCCGCCTTCGAGGTCGTGTAGTGCAGCCCGTACGGCATGCCGTAGGTCGCGGCGAGCGAGGCGATGTTGACGATGCTGCCGCCGCCGGCCTGCGGCGCATCGCCGGGCACCGCCGCCTTGCAGCAATTCCAGATGCCCTTGACGTTGACCGCCATCGCCGCGTCCCACTCCGCCTCGTCGATCGCGTCGAAGCGGCCGCCGTGCAAGCGCGCCGTAAAGCGCGGCGTTGTTGATCAGCGCGTCGACCCGCCAGAAGGCGCGCGACCCGGCCTCGACCATCGCCCGGGCCGAGCCCGGGTCGGTGACGTCGAGCTTGGCGCCGACCGCTTCCGGACCGACGTTTTCGCACCAGGTCGAGCGTTTCGGCGCAGTCGTTGATGTCGCCGGCGACGATGCGGGCCCCGGCCGCTGCGAGGCTGCAGGCGAATTCCTGGCCGAGACCGCGCGCCGCACCGGTGATCGCGACGACCTTGTCCTGAACATCCAGCATCGCTCAGCCCCAGCAGAAGCACAAGCCGCCGCTGGGGGCGGCGGCTTGGCCGAGATTTGTAGATCTTGAGTTCAGAGCACCAGGTCGGTTTTCGGGTCGATCAGGTGCATGTGGTTGAGGTCGGCGACGAGCGGCATCGTTTCGCCGGCCTTGCCGGCGGCGGCCGGATTGACTCGGCCGCACACTTCGATGCCCGTCGATCAGGAAATAGACCATCGTCTCCATGCCCATCGGCTCGACCACGTCGAGCTGCGCGTCGAAGGCCGCCCGGCCGGGCGGCAGGTCGCCGCGCTTTCGATGATGTCCTCCGGACGCAGGCCGAACAGCAATTCGCGGCCGGCATGCGGCGCGATAGCGCGCCACCCGAGCCTCCGGAACCGCAAAGGTCAACTTGTCGGAGAGTCTGACCGCCAAACCGGCGCTGCCATTGCTGGTTTCGCTCAGCCGGCAGGGCAGGAAATTCATCGCCGGCGAGCCGATGAAGCCCGCGACGAACCGCGTCGTCGGCTGGTGATAGACCTCGTTCGGCGTGCCGATCTGCTCGATCTGTCCGGCATTCATCACGACGACCCGGTCGGCGAGGGTCATCGCCTCGATCTGGTCGTGGGTGACGTAGACCGTCGTCGTCGTGACCTTCTGATGGACCTTCTTGATCTCCGTGCGCATCTGGACGCGCAACTTGGCGTCGAGGTTCGACAACGGCTCGTCGAACAGGAAGACCTTGGGATTGCGCACGATGGCGCGGCCCATCGCGACGCGCTGGCGCTGGCCGCCCGACAGCTGCTTCGGCTGGCGCGCGAGCAGATCGGTGATGTCGAGGATGCGGGCGGCATTCTCGACCCGCTCCTTGATCTCGGCCTTGGGGAACTTCTTCAGGCGCAGACCGAACGACATGTTCTCGAAGACCGTCATGTGCGGATAGAGCGCGTAGTTCTGGAACACCATCGCGATGTCCCGGTCCTTCGGCGGCACGTCGTTGACCAGCTGGTCGCCGATATAGATCTCGCCCGAGGTGGCTTCCTCGAGCCCGGCGATCATCCGCAAGGTCGTGCTCTTGCCGCAGCCCGACGGGCCGACCAGCACGACGAACTCGCGGTCGGTGATGTCGAGGTCGATCCCCGCGACCGCGGGGGTGCTGGTCGAAGGTCTTGACGATGTTGCGCAGGGCGACTTGCGCCATGGTTCCTATCACCCTTGGTCGCGCCGGCAGTCAGGCCGGCGATGTAATAGTCCATCAGGAAGGCATAGATGATCAGCGGCGGCGCGGCGCCGAGCAGCGCGCCCGTCATGATCTGACCCCAGTTGTACACGTCGCCCTTGATCAGGGTGGTGACGATGCCGACCGGCAGGACGAGCTGGTCGGCGGAGGTCGTGAACGCGAGCGGATAGAGGAAATTCGCCCACGAAACGGTGAAGCGTGAAGATCGTCGCGGCGATGATCCCGGGCAGCGCCACCGGGATGAAGATCCTGGTCAGGATCTGCAGATAGCCCGCGCCGTCGATCAGCGCCGCCTCGTCCAGCTCCTTCGGGATGCTGGCGAAATAGCCGATCATGATCCAGGTGGCAGAACGGCACGGTCAGGGTCGGGTAGAGAAAGACCAGCACCCACCAGTGATTGATCAGCTCGATGCCGGTCAGATCGTGGATGAAGGCGAAGATCTTGAACAGCGGGATGAACAGCAGCGATTCCGGGATCAGGTAGGTCAGGAACACGCCGGTCGCCAGCGTCCCCGATCCCCAGAACTTCATCCGCGCCAACGAGAAGGCGGCGAGGATGCTGACCACCATCGTCACCGAGACGACGATCACCGCCACCAGCGCCGAGTTCTTGAAGAAGGTCAGAAACTGACGCCTGGGTCAGCAGGTCGATGTAGTTCTGCAAGGTCGGGTGGTAGACCCACCACGGATTGGTGACCGCGCCGATCTCCGCGCTCGTCTTGAGCGAGGTGATGAACATGTAGACCGGCGGCATCAGGAAGAAGATGACGAACAGGATCAGGAAGAAATAGGACCAGTACAGCGTGCGCTTGCCGGCCGCGCGAGATGCTGCCGTAGTGCACGGCGCTCTGCGGCGTGGCGCCGATCTGTGCGGTTGCGGTGGTCATCTCAAGCCTCGTTGCCGCGATTGCGGATGTTGCGCAGGATCAGCCTCGCCGCGACAGCCAGGATGGGGAACATGAACAGCGACACCGACGCGCCGAGCGGGATGTCGTTGCCCCAAATGCCGAGCGTGAAGGCCCAGGTCGCGAAGACATGCGTCTGATCGACCGGACCGCCATTGGTCAGGATCTTGACGATGTCGAAATTGGCGAAGGTCACGATCAGCGAGAACAGCGCCGTGATCTGGATGATGTTCGCGCATCATCGGCAGATTGACGTACCAGATCTTCTGGAACCAGTTGGCGCCGTCGATCGCGGCCGCTTCGTGCAGCTGCTCCGGCACCGATTTGAGCGCCGCCAGGTACATGATCATGAAGAACGGCGAGCCGACCCAGACGTTGACCAGGATGATGCCGGCCCGCGCCCAATAGGGGTTGCCGAGCCAGGGAATGCCCGACAGGCCGAGATGGGTCAGGATCCAGTTGAAGGCGCTGTAGGAGGGATCGAACAGCCACAGCCAGGCCAGCGTGCTCATCGCCGGCGGGATGACCCACGGGATCAGCAGCATGCCGCGCCATTTGCGCTGGCCCTTCAACGGGATGTTGTGCACGAAATGGGCGACGACGAAGCCGATCACCGCCTTGAAGATGACCGCGGTGACGGCGAACAGCACCGACTGCTCGACGACCATCCAGAAGGTGTTGCGCTTGAACAGGAACTCGAAATTGCCGAAGCCGACGAACTTGCTGCATCGACTTGTTCAGCGTCGCCAGATGCGATCGAGTGAAGCGCGGGATAGATCACCAGACAGGCGACGATCAAGATCAAGCGGCAGCGCGAACAGAAACGCGACCATCGATTTACGGTGAACGAACGAGCGCGGCCGCCTCATCCGTCTGGTCGTCGCCGGGATCCGCAGGTCGCGTGCTACGGCATCGGCCATGCAGGCTCTCCTCATCCTACGCGCCGGCGGTCTTGACGGGCCGCCGGTCGCGGGTGTTCGATGTTACTCCGATTGGAAGCATTGCACGCACTCTAGCGCAGCTATGCGAAAATGCCTCACCGATTCTGTCGCCGGTCGGGCGCCGGCTTCATGGCCGGTGTCGCGAGGCTGCGCGGCAAAACGACCCGAGCCGCGGCGATTTTCCGCCGCCAGCTGGCAATAACGAGCCCGCTGGCTTCTCGGCAAGGGTCACCTTTCGGTTAGTTTCAGCTCGATCCGGCGATTGCGACGGTAGGCCTCGTCGATTGTCGCCGGGTTCGAGCGGCTGGTTGTCGGCAAAACCGGCGGCAGCCAGCCGAGCCGGGCGGGACGCCCTCGGCGACCGCGTAGCGCACGACCGAGATCGCACGCGCCGCCGACAATTCCCAGTTCGAGGCGAACTGGGCGTTGCTGATCGGCCGGCGGTCGGTATGCCCGTCGACCCGCAGCACCCAGTTGATGTCCGGCGGGATCTTCTCGGAGATCGCCTTCAGCGCGGCGATCACCGGATCGAGCTGCTGCTTCGCCGGCTCGCCGAGCTCGGCGCTGCCCGGGCGCGAACAAGCACTTCGGACTGGAACACAGAAGCGGTCGCCGACGATGCGGATATCGGCGCGGTCGCCGATGATCTCGCGCAGGCGGCCGAAGAACTCCGAGCGGTAGCGCGCCAGCTCCTGCACCTTGCTCGCCAGCGCCGGATTGAGGCGGCGCCCGAGATCGGCGATCTGGCGCCTGCTGCTCCTTGGCCTTGGCCTCGGACAGCTCGAGCGCCGCGGCGATCTTGGCGAGCTGTTCGCGCAACGCGGCGATCTGAGCTGCTCAGCTGCTCGACCTCGGCAGCGCGCGGCGCGGCTCTGTCTGCTGCTCGGCGGCAAGCGCCGCCTCGGCCTTGTCGGCGCGCTCGCCGAGGGCGCGCAGCCGGATATCGCGGTCGGAGATCTCCTTTTGCGCGAGGAGCGTTCGCTCGCTGCTCAGGACGCGATCCGCGCCTCCAGCTCCTTCGAGCGGTCGCGCAGGGCGCCCGCCTCTGGTCACCGCCGCTGCTGGCCGGCGGCGAGGGAAGCGACCTTGCTTTCGAGATCGGCGCGCACGGTCTTCAGCGCCTCGATATCGCGCCGCAGGCTCTCGATCTACTTCAGCTGCAGCTCGACCTTTTCCTTGTCGGCGGCGGCGACTCGCCTCGGCATCGCGCAATTTTCCGGTGGCCTGATCGGCGCGCGCGACCTCTCCGGTCGACCTTGGCGGCCAGCTCGGCTACCCGGGTCGTCAGCGCGTCGCGCTCCGCGATCGCGGCCTGAGCTGCGCAGTCAGGCTCGCCGAGCCGGCGCGCAACTCCGCGTTGCTGCGCTTCGATAGCCAGCAGGTCGCTCAGCTCGTTGAGTTGCTGCTGCAGCTCCTGCAGCGCCTTGTCGCGGCCCGACAGCGCGTCCGACAGCAGAAACTGCCCGGCGGTGAACACCAGCAGCATGAAGATGATCACCATCAGCAGCTGCGCCAGGGCGTCGACAAAGCCCGGCCAGATGTCGATGCTGGGGCGCCGCGAGCGGCGGCTGGCTGGGGCCATGGCCGGAGCTCGGACGAGTGCGGCGATCGGATCAGCGGCTGCCTTCGTCGGCGAGGGCGGCGATGGTGCGGGCGAGGAGGCGGATCTCGCCGCGCAGTTCCTGGACGCTCTGCGCCCGGCCCTCGGCGACGTCCTCGGTCAGGCCGGGCCGTATGAGCTTCGATGTTGCGCAGATGGGTGCGCAGCACGTCGTCCTGGCCGAGCGAGTTCTCGGCCACCGTGGCCAGCCGCGACAGCGACGGCTTCAGCTCCATCTGGTTTCTCGGCCAGCCGCACCATCAGCGCCTGCCCGGCCTTCATGTGCTCGCCGATGGTGCCGAGCCGGTCGGTGAGGCCGGACAGCGTGGCGTTGGCGCCGATGCGGCCTTCCTCGCTGCGGGCGAGAATGCGCTGCAGGTTTTCCAGGCTGTCGGCGGTCTGCTCCAGCAGCGCCTGGATATAGGCCGGCACCGAGCCGTCGCCGCCATCGCCGAGCGGCCCCGAGGACAGCCGGGTGTAGGTCGACAGCCATTCCTCGAGATCGTTGTAGAAGCGGTTCTGCGCCTGCCCGGCCTGCAGATCGAGAAAGCCGAGAACCAGGCTGCCGGCGAGCCCGAACAGCGACGAGCTGAACGCCGTCGCCATGCCGTGCAGCGGCGATTCCAGCCCGGCCTTCAGATCGGCGAAGGCGCGGGCGAGATCGCCGCCGCCGACATTCAGCGCGCCGATGACGCCGCCGACCGAGCGCACGGTTTCGAGGAGCCCGTAAAACGTCCCGAGCAAGCCCGAGAAACACCAGGACGCCGATCAGGTAGCGCGAGGTCTCGCGCGTCTCGTCGAGCCGCGAGGCGATGCCGTCGAGCAGGGTCTGCAGCGAGGTCGCCGACAGGCTGACCCGTCCGCCTTGGCGTGCCGCCGAGCATACGCGCCATCGGCGCCAAGAGGCCGCGGCGCCGGCCCGGGCGGCGCGGTCAGATCGCGGTTCGCCAGGCGCTCGCGGAAATTGTCGATCCAGTCGACCTGCCGGATCGAGCAGCATGACCTGGCGGAAGATGTAGATGATGCCGGCCAACGAGGACGCCCAGGATGACGCCGTTGACCGCCGGGTTGCCCAGGAAGGCGGCGAGCAGCGGGCGCTGCAGCGCCGTAGGCGAGGGCCGCCACCAGCCGAGGAACACCGACATCCGCAACAAGAACCGGTGCGAGCGGTGCATCCCCCGCTCGGAGCTGGGCTGCCGCGCGTTCGCGCTCCGTCGCTGCCATTGCATCGCGACCGCGATCAGCGCTGTTGCCGCGCGGCCGTGCAGCGCGGACATCATGTGCATCGCGAACAGACTCCTCAAAAATCCGAAACGACCGCAGCCGATATCGGTCTGCCGAGCCAAGGCCAAGGTAGCCGAAGGCCGCCGGCCGCGACACTTAAATTGCAGCAATGTTTCGCTACATCCGAGCGCAGACAGCGATTTTTGGAGCATCGTCAGCGCCGGAGATTAAACGGCCGATCAGCTATAGGCGGCAGAATCAAGGACAAGCCTGTTTGTAGTCGTTGACCGCGTCTTCGAAATCGTCATGAGCATCGTCGAGCTGCCGCATCTCCGCCGCGCACTTGTCCTTCCCCTTGCTCGCCGCGACGCATTGCTCGTAGCTCCCGCAACGCGTTGACGACCTTGGCACGAAGCGCGCCTGGAAGGCCTCGCCGCGCGCTCTGGCAATCGACGGTGCCAGTCGTCGGAGCGATACCACCGCCAGCGTAATCATCGCCGCCGAGACGGCACGCCCATGACGATATTCATCCGCCGGATCGTCGCACTTGTCGCCGGGCCGCGACAGGCTTCTCCGTCATGCCGCGGGCTGGGCGCGGAGCGCCTGGCGGATCAGTGCGGCCAGCGGCAGGTGCAGGTGGCCGTTGGCGGCGAGCACGTCGCCGCTCGTCATCATCGTCTGGCCGCCGGAGAGATCGCTGACGAAGCCGCCGGCCTCGCGCACCAGGAGGAGCCCGGCGGCGATATCCCAGGGCGACAGCCCGAACTCCCAGAACCCGTCATAGCGGCCGGCCGCGACATAGGCGAGGTCGAGCGCCGCGGCGCCGAGCCGGCGCACCCCGCTGGTCGCCGCCATGACCCGCGGCGAGCGTCGCGATATAGCGTCGGATGGTCGCCGCGCCCGCCGAACGGGATGCCGGTGCCGATCAGCGCCTCGCCGAGGTGACGCCGGGCCGACGCCCGGATGCGGCGGTCGTTGACGATAGGCGCCGATGCCCTTCTCGGCCCAGAACATCTCGTCGCGGGTCGGCTCGTAGACGATCCCGGCGACGATCTCGCCGTCGCGTTCGAGCGCGATCGAGATCGCGAAATGCGGGATCCCGTGCAGGAAGTTGGTGGTGCCGTCGAGCGGGTCGACGATCCAGCGATGGTGCGGATCGCTGCCCTCGGTCGCGCCGCTCTTCCTCAGGAGCAATAGCCCGTAGCCCGGGCGGGCCGCGCGTCAGTTCGGTCTTCAGCGTGCGCTCGGCGTGCAGATCGGCGGTCGAGACGAAGTCGCCCGGGCCCCTTGACCGAGACCTGCAGCTGCTCGACTCTCGCCGAAATCGCGCATGCAGGCCGCGCGCCGCCTTCAGCGCGGCGTTGGCCATCGACGTTGATCGTCGGTGAGCGTACCGCCACGGCCGATCACCTCTGCTCAGGCGGACCGCTGCGGGCTCAGTCCTTCGCCCGCTCGACGTAGCTGGCGTCGGCGGTGTTGACGACGATGCGGGTCCCGGCCTCGATAAACGGCGGGATCATCACGCGGCGGCCGTTTTCGAGCTTGCCGGGCTTGTAGGAGGAGGAGGCGGTCTGGCCGCGCACCACCGGATCGGCCTCGACGACCTGCCATCGTCACGCTCGGCGGCATCGTCCACCGACAGCGGCGTGCCCTCATAGAGCATCACCTTGCACACCATGCCGTCGCCTGAGGAAATCGGCGGCATCGCCGATCAGCTCGCGCGGTACGGCACGACCTGCTCGAAGCTGTCGTTGTCCATGAAGGTCGCCTGGTCGCCCTCCATATAGAGGAACTGCATCTCCTTTTCGTCGAGGCGCACCCGCTCGACGGTCTCCTGGGTGCGGAAGCGCTCGTTGAGCTTGGTCCCGCCGCGCAAATCCCTGAGCTCGACCTGGGCGAAGGAGCCGCCCTTGCCGGGCTGCACCAGCTCGCGCTTCAAGACGATCCACAGCTTGTTTTGATGTTCGAGGACGTTGCCTGGCTTGAGATCGATGGCGTTAATTTTCATGGGCCGGGTGTCTCGCGCGGGGAAATGAGGATTTGCTGGGCGGTTCCTACCAGCTTGGGAACACCGCGAAAAGCGGAATGCGCCACCGGGCATCGGGCAATAGGAGGGGCTGATGACGCCGTCATGGTGGCGACCCGACCGCCTCGGCACAGCGCCGCGCCAGGCTCGCCGCGCGCGCGGCCGCATCCTCGGCGCGGTGCGCGATTTCTTCGCCGCGGCGGATTATGTCGAGGTCGACACCCCGGCGCTGCAGGTCAGCCCCGGGCTCGAACCGCATCTGCAAGGCCTTCGCGACCGTGCTGCACGACCCGCGCGACGGCAGCGCGCGGCCGCGCTATCTCCATACCTCGCCCGAATTCGCGATGAAGAAGCTGCTGGCGGGCGGGCTGCCGCGGATCTGGCAGCTCGCGCACGTCTATCGCGACGGCGAGCGCAGCGCGACCCATCACCCCGAATTCTCGATGCTCGAATGGTACCGCGCCGGCGCCGGATATCGCGACCTGATGACCGAGTGCGAGGCGCTGCTGCGCTGCGTTCAGGACAGCGGCCGGCGCTCGAGGCGCTGCGCTGGCGCGGCCGCAGCGCCGATGCGCGCCGGCCGTGGCAGCGCCTCACCGTCGCCGAGGCGTTCGAGCGCCACGCCGGGATCGACCTCTTGGCGACCGCGCCCGACCCGGCGCGGCCCGATGCCGGCGCTGCTCGCCGCCGCGGCGGCGCGGATCGGCATCGCGCCGCACCCGGGCGACGATTGGGAGACGCTGTTCTTCCGCATCTTTCTCGAACGCATCGAGCCGCATCTCGGGACCCCGTGCGCCGACCATCCTCTACGATTACCCGCTGGCGCTCGCCGCGCTGTCGCGCCCCAAGCCCGGACGACCCGCGCCTCGCCGAGCGCTTCGAGCTCTATGTCTGCGGCCTCGAACTCGCCAACGCCTTCGGCGAATTGACCGACCCCGCCGAGCAGCGCGCCGGCTTTGCCGCGGATCAGGCGAGAAAACAGGCGCTCTACGGCGAGACCTACCCGATCGACGAGGATTTTCTGGCGGCGCTCGGCGAGGACTGCCGGAGTGCGCCGGCATCGCGCTCGGTTTCGACCGACTGGTCATGCTGCTGACCGGGGCCGATCACATCGAAGTGCTGTGGGCGCCAGTGCCGGCCGCATCAGCTGGCCAGATCCGGCCACCCTCCTCTCGGAAGAGGGTTGTGCCCGCTAATGCGTTGTGAAGAAAAGCTGGTGTCGATGCGACGCGCTACGTCAACATTGATGGTCGAGCAAATCGTGCTGCCGAATGGATCGTCGTGTTGCCGTGATTGGCGGTGCCAGCCGCCGCGATCGATGTTGTCCTGATTCGACAGCGATATGCGGTCGCCGCGCGACTGGTCGAAAGTGGTCTGTGCGTCGCGTCGCTCGATGTCGAGCCATTGTCCCGGCGTCTCGGGGCCGCCGAAGAACAGAGCAGATCTGCGCCCTTCCGCGTTGCTGATCGCGCCCTGGATCGTGTCTTCGCCACCACCAGGATCGTTGTGCGGCCGCCGCCGGCAGGATCGACTCGTTCCCTGCGTTGCGTCGATGAATGTATTCGCCGCGCCTCCGGTGATCGTTGCCGCCGGGGCCGCCGAGGATCGTCTCGTTGCCGCCGCTGCCGCCCCGGATCGTGTCGGTGGAGACGCCCCAGGTCGATCTCGTTGCCGCGCCGGTGCCGCCGGTGATGCTCTGGCCGCCAGCTCTGCCGTCAGAGCAGTTGCCCTTGCGCCGCCGCCTAATCGTGCTGCCGGAAGTACCGAGGATGCTCTCGTTGCCGGTCCATAAAAATCCGGCGGGCACCGCCGAGGATCGTCTCGGGCCCGCTGCCACCGCGGATCGTGTCGCCGGGGCCGCCAATTATCGTCTCAACGCCGCCGTTCGCGCCGTGTCGCTCTGGTTCGGCTGTGATCGTCGGCCGCTGCCGCTCTGATCCCGCCGCGGATGTCGCCGGCGGCGCCGATGTTATTAATTGCCGTCGCCGGCGACGATGCTGTCATTGCCGCTTGTTATCGTCTGACCTGGAAGATTGCCCCATGCCGCCGGAACCGAGGTCAGAACGCCGTTCAGTAGCCGGACCACGCCCTGGTAACCGGCCGGCGTGTTTATTTAGGCTCTGACCCGAGCCTGCGATGTTGAAGTCGCCCGGCACAGCGGCGGCGGGCTTCCGGGCTGCGACGCCCGGCAAATTGATCACGTCTGGCCGCCCGCGTAAACGTCGTAGTGACTGCCCGGTATCGACGCCATGCCCACCCTTTGCTGTAACAGATCGGCCCCGAGAATTCACAATGTGTTCTGGTATTGCGGGAGCTTCAAGCTAAAAATTTGTTACTGTTTGCATACAATCGTAGTCATCAAGTGGTTAATCAGAGTCCGGACCTTGCCGACGCGAATTTCGGTAATGAACCCGTTTCCGTGAAGCCTAGGTGGATCTGCGCTGCGATCTTTGGCTAAACTATCATTCGGGGTGGTTCAGCGCTGAGGGGGCGTCAGGTAGTCTCACGCCTGGCGCACTGCGCCACAATGCGATCTTCGCATGCCATGGTGCTGGAAAACGCGCCAGCCTAAATCTGAACAGGCAAATCAACGTTCGGCCAACATATTGTAACAAATCCTTAACTTTAACAAGAATTACGGATGCTCTCGAAAAAACTGGTGGAACCAACCGAGTTCCGGCCCGGCCTTGTCGGCCTTCTGGAGAATGGGAGAGCATACCCTCGCGGCAACACCATAATCGTTAGTAATGAACGAAGAGGTTTACCGCAGATGAACAGCCCGGGCTGGGGTGGCGCCATACTCTGGTGTTTCCGTAAAACTCATGGGAAAGCACGAGCCGGGGACATGGCACAATAGCCAGTCGACCTCATTCGAGGCGGGGCGCCTCGTGGATAGCCGGCGTTTGCGAATAGCCGGCATTTTCTTACGGACAATGACGCCAGAAAGCACGATCAGAAGGCGGCAGAAGCGACTTTTTCCGACGAGACAGCCGGCGTGACCGGATATCGACTCCGAGCGCTGGCCCCTGAACGGCGACCGCATCTTCCACGAAGCCTTCAGCAAGGACGCTCTAAATTGGCGGGATCTCTGGACGTTTCTTGCCCGGTCATCGCTGTACGGGTCTTCCGGCAAAGACAACAAATACCGGTATTTTGCGGCTCGGCAAAGGTGGATAATGTCAGATCGCGTTCGTCCATCATGCTTGCGTGATCCCTCGACGTTGTCTCGCCGGGGAACGGATCGACCAGTACATTGTGCGAACGGCCAGTACAGGCAAATGGCTGAAAAAGAGAGGACCGTCTGGCGGTGCGTAAAGGACTGCTCGACCTAGCTGGGCAATGTGAACTCGATTGCCCGGGCTTGGTAAGCGAATATCGGGCTTGCGGGTAAAGGCCACCGGTTATCGGAGCGATAACGCCGCGGCGTTCGTTCCGATGCGCCCGGTGAGCCCACGCGGCGGATCAGCTCGGCCCAGCGGTCGAGGGTCGGCAGCGTCTTTTCCGCCGGCTCCGGACGGCAGGCTGCACGACGACCCGCGCGACCCCCCTGGTCGCGGTAACGCTTCAGCCGGTCGACCGTCTCGCCGACGCCCCAAACGGTGATCGGCACGGCTGTCGGGTCGCGGCCGGCCTCGGCGCGCCATCTGCCCGGAACTGCGGCAGGAAATCGGTGACGTCCTCGTATTGCGGCCGGCGCGAATGCGGGATCCAGCCGTCGCCGTAGCGCAACGGCGCCGGCGGGCGGCATGCGGGAACATGCCGCCGACGATGACCGGCGGGTGCGGCTTCTGCACCGGCTTCGGCCAGGTCATCATCGTGTCGAAATTGACGATGTCGCCGTGATATTCCGGCTTCGTACTCGGTCCAGATCGCCTTCATCGCCTCGATCTGCTCGCGCATCTTCTTGAAGCGCGTCGCGAAGACGGTGCCGTGGTCCTCCATCTCCTCCTGGTTCCAGCCGCCGCCGATGCCGAACAGAAAGCGCCCGCCCGACACCTGGTCGATCGAGGCGACGAGCTTGGCGGTCTGGATCGTGTCGCGCTGGATGACCAGGCAGACGCCGGTGCCGATCTTGAGCTTTTTGCGTGGCGGCGGCCGCCGCGGTCAGCGTGACGAACGGGTCCATCACGTCGTAATACTGCTTGCGGCAGTTCGCCGCCGCGACGGGAACGGCGTCTTGCGCGACAGCGGGATGTGCGAATGCTCGGGCGCCCAGACCGACTCGAAGCCGCGCTCCTCCAGCGCGCGGCCGAGCTCGGCCGGCGTCATCGAGTAGTCGGTGAAGAACATCGCCGCGCCGACATGCATGTCTGGTGCTCCTGATCCGCAGGAAGCTCGATCGCGATAGGGTAGCGCGCTTCGGAGGCCGCTGTCATGCGCCCGGGCGTCCGCCACCAGCCGGCGCCATCGGCGAAGCCGTGATAAAGTGCGCGCATTGACCGTCCGATGTCGTCGATCTCAGGATTTTACCGCAGCGGGCTGGGGCAGGTGGCCCGCCGGATGATCCCGGCGCGCCATCCAGCGGGTGTGGCGCCGACCTGCGCGGCATGCGGCTGCTCGGCATCGGTTATACGACGCCGTTTCTGACGGCGCTGTCGAGCGACACCGAGCGCACCGTCGCGCTGATGCCGGCGTCGCTCGGGGTGCTGCGCTGGCCGCCGGACGGCCGCAACCTCGTGACTCGTTGGCCGAAGAGCGAACTGCCCTTCTGCCGATTATTCGATCGACCAGCGTCCTGCGTCGGTCCACGCGCTGGAAACCAGCGAGGAGATCGGGCCCGATGCTCAAGGAGATCTGGCGCGTCCTGGCCGGCGGCGGCCGCAGCTGTTGATCGTCGTGCCCAACCGCCGCGGCATCTGGGCGCGGCTCGACCGCACACCCGTTCGGACTCCGGCCGCTGCTCACGATGTCGCAGCTGTCGCAATTGCTGCGCGACGAGCTGTTCACGCCGGTCGGTTCGGATGCGGCGCTGTTCATTCCGCCGGCGAAGGGGCGGATGATCATACGCTCGGCGCCGCGCCTGGGAGCGCATCGGCAAGCGCTGGTTTCCGACCTTTGCCGGCGTCCTGCTGGTCGAGGCGACCAAACAGATCTATGCCAAACCCGCGGCGATCCGCGCGCCGCGCCGCCGTCTCGTCTATACGCCAGCGGCTCACGGACTTTGAGGAGAACCGTCGGCGATGAAGATCAAATCGGTCGAGGCGTTCTGGGTGCACATCCCGATCCCGCCTGAGCGGCAGCACACCAGCGATTTCGGCCGCACCCTGTCGTTCGACGGGACGCTGGTGCGCATCGACACCGAATGCGGCTTGACCGGCTGGGGCGAGGCCAAGGCGCAGGTCGGCGGCATGGCGCAGAACCAGGCGCTGACCTGCATGATCAACGAGGAGTTCGCGCCGCTCCTCGTCGGCGAGGACCCGCGCGACATCACCCGGCTGTGGGAGACGCTCTACAGCGGCAGCCGCGCCCATTACGCGCTGCGCGAGGGCCGCGTCCTTCCGGTGCTCGGCCGCCGCGGCATCACGATCTCGGCGATCAGCGGCGTCGATTGCGCGCTGTGGGACATCCTCGGCAAATCGCTCGGCGTGCCGGTGTGGCGGCTGCTCGGCGGGCGGCGCGCGGAGCGACGATGCCGGCCTATGCCTCGGGCGGCTGGGCCGGGCCCGACAAGATCGGCGAGCAGCTGCTCGGCTATATCGCGCGCGGCGGGTTCGGCGCGGTCAAGATGCGGGTCGGCATCATCGACGGCGACCCGCGCCACTCGGCGCGCCGCGTGCACTGCGCCGCGAGGCGTTGGGACCGGAAGTGGGCTGATGTGCGACGCGCATGGCACGTTGTCGGTCGCCGAGGCCAAGCGCTTCTGCCGGCTCGTCGAGGACTGCAACCTCGCCTGGTTCGAGGAGCCGGTGACCGCCGACGACAAGCGCGGCCAGGCCGAGGTGCGCGCCGCGACCGACATCCCGATCGCCTCCGGCGAGAGCAGAGTTCACCCGCCACGATTTCCGCGATCTGGCGATGCTCGGTGCGGTCGACATCATGCAGCCCGATCTCGCGATCTGCGGCGGCATCACCGAGGCGATGCGCATCTCGGCCTTGGCCAGCGCGCATAACCTGAGGCTGGCGCCGCATCTATGGGCCGGCGCGCCGGCCTTTGCCGCCGGGCTGCATGTCGCGGCCGCCTCGCCGGCCGGGTTCATCGTCGAATACTCGCTCGGCGCCAACCCGCTGTTGCACGACCTCGTCGAGGAGGATTTTCCCGTCAAGGACGGCATGATCGAGGTGCCGGATCGTCCCGGTCTCGGCATCACCGTGCGCGAGGACTTCCTGCAGAAGCACACGGTCGCGGCATGAACGTCCTGTTTCTCGGCGGGTTCGCGGCTACGCAGTTCGACTGGATCGCGCCGGTCATCGCAAGCGAGGTCGAGACCAGCGTGGTGACCGACCCGATGACCCGGAGCGCATCAGTCGCGGCGCGCTCGGCGAGGCCGACATCATCGTCAGCGAGGCTTGGCGCGCCGGAATGCCGCCGGCGCCGCGCCTCAAGCTCGCTGCAATTGCCGGTCGCCGGGACCGACCAGGTCGAAGTCGCGGCGCTGCCGCGCCGGGGTCACGGTCTGCAACGCGCTATGGCCACGAGATGGCGATAGCCGAATACGTGATCATGGCGATGCTGGTGCTGGTCGCACCGCTACTTCGACATCGCGGCCGGCTTTCGCGCGCGGATCGTGGCGCGACAGCGGCGTCATGAATGGGCCAGCTGCACCGCGAGCTCGGCGGGCTGACGGTCGGGATCGTCGGCCTCGGCCAGGTCGGGCGGGAGACGGCGCGTTCGCGCCGCCGCCCTCGGCTGCAATGTCCTCGGCGCCAACCGCACGATCGCGCGAGCCGCCGCCCGGTGTCGCCCAGCTGCTTTCCGCTCGCCGAACTCGACCGGATGCTGCCGCGCTGCGACGATCGTGGCGCTGTGCGTCGGTCTGGCGCCGGAAACCTGCGGGCCTGATGCGATGCGCGCCGCTTCGCGCTGATGAAGCGACGACGCCCTGCTGATCAATGTCGCGCGCGGCGCGGTCACCGATGAGGATGCGCTGTTCGCGCGCGTTGCGCGACGGCGTCATCGGCGGCGCGGCGCTCGACACGCTGGTGGCGCTATCCGACAGTCGGAGGAACCCGATATCCGGCCGTCGGCGTCATCCGTTTCACGAATTGCCCAACGTGATCATGACGCCGCACTGCTCGGCCTGGACCGAAGGCATGGCACGCCGGCGGCGGCGCCGACGCATCCCGCAACATCGACCGCTTCATCCGCGGCGACACGCCGCTGCACATACGTCGCGACGACGAACGTGCGTTCGCGACGGGAGAGGACGTCATGAAAGCGCTGTTTCTCGGCAATGTCGCCGCCGATACCGCGAACGGCATCAGGGCCGAGCTGCCGCCCGAGCTGCGGTGTCGAGATCATCGCCGACCCGAAGCGAGCTGTCGCCGAGATCGCCGCCGCCGGTGCCGACATTCTCGTCACCAACATCTGGCGTGCCGATTACCCGCCGGGGCCGCGGATCGCGGCTCGTGCAATCGGTCGCGACCGGCATCGAATGGATCGACGCAGGCCGCCTTGCCGCGCGGCGTTCCGCGATCTGCAACGCCTACGGGCACGAGACCGCGATCGCCGAGTACGTGCTGATGGTGATGCTGGTCTGGAGTCCACCGCTTTCGCGAGATCGAGAGCGATTTCCGGCTGCATTCGTCATGGCGGCCGAGCTGGGTGCATAGCGGCGCGCCGCATGGCGAGATCCGCGGTTCGACGCTCGGCATCATCGGGCTCGGCCGGGTCGGGCAGGAGGTGGCGCGCCGCGCCGCCGCGTTCGGCTGCCATGTGCATGCGCCGCCAACCGCAGCCCGCGGCCAGCCCGAGTGACGGCGTCGAGCGGGTCTATCCGCTCGGCGGCGCTGCGATGAGATGCTGCCGCTCTGCGACATCGTGGCGGTCTGCACCGCGTTCGGGCCCCGAGACCGAGCGGCTGATCGACGCCCGCCGGCTCGGGCTGATGAAACGCTCGGCCTTTCTGGTCAACATCGCGCGCGGCGCGATCGTCGATGAGGACGCGCTATATCGCGGCGCTGCGCGACGATACGATCGGCGGGCGCGCGCGATCGATGTGTGGTGGCAGTACCCGAACGCGGCCGAGCCGGAGCGCCGCCCGTCGCGGCATCCGTTCCACGAATTGCCGAATGTCATCATGACGCCGCATTGCTCGGGCTGGACAGCCGGTATGGTCCGGCGGCGCTGGGACGAGGTGGCGGGCAACATCAATCCGCTTTGTGCGCGGCGAGACGCTGATCAATGTCGTGATGACAACCTGGGCGACATGCGAAGCCATGCGTCATCCCGGGTTCGGCCTCCAGCCGCCCGGGATGACGATAGCCAGCAACCGGAGACGGAGAGGGGAGAAGGTTGAAAACACTGTTTCCTGGCGGACTTGCCGCGCGTGTGGCGCCGCGCATTCTCGGCGAAGATGAGCGAAACGCTCGACACGAACGTTCTGGCCGAGCTTACCGGACATGCAGCGGCTGATCCCGGCGCTGGCGGAGGCCGAGATCGTCGTCGGCGCATATCTGGCGATCCGATTTTCCGGAGGCGCCGCGCCTCGCTGTTGCAGGCGGCGACGGCAGCGGGGTCGACATGCATCGACCTGCCGCTCGCTGCCGCGCGGCATCACGCTGTGCAACGTCTTCGGCCACGAGCCGGCGATCGCCGAATATGTGCTGATGACGATGCTGCGCGTTGACGCCACAGGCTCGTCGACACGGTGACGGCGTTCCGCGGCGGGTCGTGGGCGGCGCACCAGCCCGCCGGCGGATCGCCGCATGGCGAGGTGCTCGGCAAACCATCGGGATCGTCGGCTACGGCAGGATCGGCCGCGACGGTCGCGAAGCGGGCGGTGAGCTTCGGCTGCAAAGTCATCGCCGCCAATCGCAGCCCTGGTTGCCGACAAGGGCGATGCGTCGGAGATCTATCCGCTCGCCGAGCTCGACCGCATGCTGCCGCAATGCGACGTGCTGCTGATCGCCGCCGGCCTCGGACCGGAAACCCGAGGGCTGATCGATGCCCGCCGGTTGGCGCTGATGAAGCCGAGCGCCTTGCTGATCAATATCGGCCGCGCCGCGATCGTCGACGAAGAGGCGCTTTACCGCGCCTTGAGCGGCAACCGCGATCGGCGGCGCGCGCGCTCGACGTCTGGTGGCAGCATTGGAGCCCGGAGCATCCCGTGACCGCCGCCCGTCGCGGTTCCCGTTCCACGAGCTGTCGAACGTACTGATGACGCCGCATTGCTCGGGTCTTCACCGAGGGTACCGCCGACTGGCGCTGGGGCGATCTCGCGCCGCCAATCTCGATCGCTTCGTCGCGGTGAGCGAGCCGTTGCACAACTGTCGATGACTGAACTACTTAGCCACATCTCCGGCGAAAGCCGGGACCCACTGCCGTCAGCAGTCCGACCGGTGGAGTCAGCGCTTCTCGGCTTCGCGGGACGGTGGTATAGCTGGCGGAGCGATGATGATGAACAGACGGATACTTGCGTTCGCATCCGCCGCCCGGCCTCGAGCTGTATCGCGCCAAGACGCCGTCGCCGGTCGAGGTCGTGACGAGTGAGACGTTGCGCCGGCTCGAGCGCCACGAGGGCGCTGTCAACGCCTTTGTGCTGTACGACCCGGACAGCGCGATGGCCGAGGCGCGCCGCCCGAGGCGCGCTGGCAGAAGGGCAGCCGCAGGGCCTGCTCGATGGCGCGTGCCGGTGGCGCTGAAGGACACGCTGTCGACCCGCGGCTGGCCGCGCCTTGTCGGCTCGCAAGACGATCGACCCGGAACCAGCCCTGATCGAGGATCTCTGTCGGTACAGCGCTTGCGCGCGGCGGGTGCGGCGCTTTTTCGGCAAGACCACGACGCCGGAATTCGGCTGGAAGCCGCTGACCGACTCGCCGCTCTCCGGCGTCACCCGCAACCCGTGGAATTTGTAGCGCACGCCGGCGGCAGCAGCGGCGGCAGCGCCGTTGCGCTGCTGCGCCGGGATCTGCCCGCTGGCGGTCGGCACCGATGCTGGCGGCTCGATCCGCATCCCGGCCGCGTTCTGCGGCGTCTTCGGGCTGAAGCCGACCTTCGGCAAGCGTCGCGGTCTATCCCGCCTCGGCATTCGGCGATGTCGCGCATGTCGGGCCGATGTCGCGCACGGTCGAAGACGCCGCCCTGATGTTCGATGCGATGAAGGGGCCGGATCTGCGCGACTGGCACAGCCTGCCCGATGACGGCATCGCCTATCGCGAAGCGGGTTCGTGAGCGGCTCGCTGAAAGGCAAGCGGGTCGCGCTGTCGCTCGAGCCTCGGCTACGCCGAGCCGGCACCAGCGGTGGTGCGCGACGCGGTCGAGCGCGCCGGCAAGGTCTTCGCTCGCTCGGCGCAATCGTCGAACCCGCGCCGACCCGTTCAAGCGAGTCGCTCCGGCCCGATTTTCGAGGCGTTGGCCGGCGCCGGCTTCGGCGGCGCTGTTGCGGGCGATGCCCGCCTGACAAAGCGCCGCTGATGGATCCGAGCTCGTCGAGACCTGCCGCCGCGGCGAGGCGGTGACGTTGCCGCACTATGTCGAAGCGATCGGCAAGCGCGTCGCGCTCGGCCAGGGTTGCGGCAATTCTTCGACCGCTACGATCTGCTCCTGTCGCCGGCCATGCCGATCCCGGCGGCCTATGCCGACCCGCGCCAGGACGACGTGCCGAACCCGAGGAATTTCCGCGACTGGATGCCCTATACCTACCCGTTCAACCTGACCAAGAACCCGTCGGCCTCGATCGCCTGCGGTTCGCCTGACGGGTTGCCGCTCGGGCTGATGGTGACCGGACCCATTGTGGGACGATCTCGGCGTGCTGCAGGCCTGCCGCGCCTATGAAGAGGCTGCCGGCCCGGTCTGGCCGAGCGCCGAATTGCGCCGGCTGCGCTCGCCAAGGTGGCGGGCGCCTGCCGGGCCGGGAGTGAAAGCCAAGATCCGGCGATCCGGTAACAACATCTGTCGTTTCGCGCGCGCTGCGATGCGCGTCAAACGTCGGAGGAGGGGATGATGGAGCTTTATACCGCCGGCACCGGTAACGGCAGCAGCGCGCCGCGATCGCGGTCAACGAATGCGGCGTTTCCTGCAAGATCCATGTGCTCAATCTGGGTCAGGGCGATCAGAAGGCCGCCGACTACGTGAAGATCAACCCGACCGCCCGCATCCCGACCCTGATCGATCCCGAGGGGCCGGGCGGCAAGCCGCTGACCGTGACCCAGTCCTGGGCGATCCTGATGTATCTCTGCGAGAAGACCGGCAAGTTCCTGCCGGCCGATCCGGTGGCGCGGGTGCGCATGTTCCAGTGGATGGCCGAAGGCGCCGCCGATTACGCCGTCGGTCAACCAGACCATCTTCTTCCTCGGCGCGCGCATGCCGGAAAAGGTGCCGGACTCCGGCGGTCAAGTTTTACGAGGACCGGCTTCGTCAATCTGTGGCGCTTTGCCGACGCAGCAGCTCGCCAAGATCGCAATATCTGGCCGGCGACGAGATCACCGCCGCCGATCTGGCGGTCTACCCGATCTATGCCGGCCGCAAGGCGCTGCCCGACAATGCCGGGTTGAAGCATCTGCAGGCCTGGGGCGAGCGGATCGGCGCGCGGCCCGGCGTGCAGAAGGGCATGAAGCTCGGAAACAGCTCTCGAGGTCCCCTGCTCCCGCTGCGGAGAGAGACCCGCCGCAGCGCGGGAGGTGAGGGGTGGAGGCGGGCAGACGGATGAGCAGAAAATTACTCGTTTCTGGCGCTGTGTCTCTCGGCGCCGCGCATCAGCGCCGCGGCGGCGCGCCGAGCTGCCGGTGCCGTGGGTCGAGCTCGCCGCCAATGGCGAGCTGTCGGTCCGGCGGTGGTCGCGCCGGGCGCCGCTTGTCCTTTCGGTCACTGCCGACGGCGCGACGTCCTGGTCGCCGGCGTCGTCGCGGTGCCCCGACCGCGATTTTGCCGGATCGAGGTCTGCGAGGCGCGCGCGCGTCGGCCACGACCGTCCGGCTGGCGGTCGGCGGCGTGGCGATGCCGACTGTGCTGCCGGCGACGGCGCGGCGGATCGTCGTGATCGGCGATACCGGCTGCCGCATCGAAGGCAAGGCGGTCCAGGATTGCGGCAATCCTGACTGCCTGGCCGTTTGCCGCGATCGCTGCGCGCGCGCCGCCAAGCAGCCCGAGCTCGTCATCCACCTCGGCGATTTCTACTACCGCGAGGCCGCTCTGCCCGGTCGGGCGCGCTGGCCGCGCCGGCAGCCCGTTCGGTGACAATTGGCCGACCTGGAAGGCCGAGCTGTTCGATCCGGCGGCGCCGCCCTCGCCGCCGCGCCCTGGATCATCAGTGCGCGGCAATCATGAGCTGTGCTCGCCGCGGCGGACAGGGATGGTTCCGCCTGCTCGATCCTTATCCGCGCGCGCGCCGATTGCGTACCGACCGCACCGACCCGTACTGGCTTGCCGTCGGCGGGCTGTCGCTGCTGATGTTCGGACAGCGCCGACGCCGATGATTTTCTGGCGCTGCCCGACAAGGTCGTGCGCGTCCTATGCCGCCCAGCTTGCGCCGTTGCTGGCGAACGCGCCGCCGCGTGCCTGGCTGGCTGACGCACCGGCCGGTCTGGGCGATGGCGCAGGGCGAGCTGAGCTGGCCTGACCAGCAACCAAACCGTGCAGGCGGCAATCCGCGGCCAGGTCCCGGCCAACCTCGACCTCGTGTTGTCGGGGCATCTGCACGATTTTCTGAGCTACGAGTTCGGCCCCGAGCGCCCGGCCGCAGCTGGTCGTCGGCACCGGCGGCGGCATACGCTGCTGCCGCTCGCCAAGCGCCCCGATCGTCGGCGCCGAAATCGACGGCATGCCGGTACGGCGCGGCTTTGCCGACGCGCGCGCTTCAGCTCATTTCGTCATGGCGCGGAACCGACAGCTGTTTGGGACGGGACCCCCTCTACGGGGTCGATGATGCGATCCTCGCCCGCTGCCGTCTCGCCGGCCGCGAGAGATCGATCGCCGCGTAATTATTGCGCGGCCGGTTCGAGGGCGGGGTGCTGCGGCGGTGGGTTCGAGCGCGGCCTCGACGACCTTCCTCGACCCGCTCGGCCCACAGAAAGCGCAGAGCGTTGCGCGCGGCCTCCGGGATCTCCTCGTAATCCCTGCGGTTGCGCGCCGGCAGGATGACGGTCGGCGAGCCCGGCGCGGGCGGCGGCGACGACCTTCTCCTTGATGCCGCCGACCGGCAGCACCAGGCCGCGCAGGCTGATCTCGCCGGTCATCGCCGTGTCGCTGCGCGCCGTCCGGTTGGTCAGCAATGAGACGAGAGCGGTGAACATCGCGACCCCGGCACTCGGTCCGTCCTTGGGGATCGCGCCGGCCGGGACATGGATGTGGATGTCGCTCGTCTCGAACAGCTTGCGGGTCGACCCCGAGCCCAGACGCCCGGGCCTTGACGAGGCTCAGCGCCGCCTGCGCGCTCTCGCTGCATCACCTCGCCGAGCTGGCCGGTCAGGATCAGCCAGCCCGTCGCCGGGGATGCGGGTCGCCTCGATAAACAGGATGTCGCCGCCGACCGGGGTCCAGGCGAGGCCGGTCGCGACACCCGGCACGCTGGTGCGCATCGCGACCTCGCCCTCGAAGCGCGCGCGGTCCCAGGATCTCGTGCAGAGTCGTCGGGCGTCGATGACGTACGTCGCGTGGCGCTCCCTCGGCGATTCGCATCGCGGCACTGCGCAGCACCGCGCCGATCTCGCGCTCGAGCTGACGCACGCCGGCTTCGCGGGTGTAGTCGCGGATGATCGCGTGCAGCGTCTGCGTCGGTGACCTCGGCCTGCTCGGCGGTCAGCCCGTTGGCCTTGAGCTGGCGGCTCGACGAGGTAGCGGCGGGCGATCTCGAATTTTTCGTCCTCGGCGTAGCCCGGAAGGTCGATGACCTCCATGCGGTCGCGCAGCGGGCCGGGGATGGTGTCGAGGACGTTCGCGGTGGTGATGAACATGACCCGCGAGCAGGTCGAACGGCACGCCGAGATAATTGTCGCGGAAGGTCGAGTTCTGCTCCGGGTCGAGCACTTCCAGGAGCGCCGAGGCACGGGTCGCCCTGGATGCCGCGGCCGAGCTTGTCGACCTCGTCGAGCATCATCACGCAGTTGCGGCTGCCGGCCCGGCGGATGCCTTGCATGATGTTGCCCGGCAGCGCGCCGATATAGGTGCGGCGATGGCCGCGGATCTCGGCCTCGTCGTGCGTCCCGCCGAGGCTGACCCGGACGAATTTGCGCCCGGTCGCGCGCGCGATGCTCTGGCCGAGCGAGGTCTTGCCGACGCCGGGCGGGCCGACAAAGCACAGGATCGGGCTGCGGCCGCCCGGGTTGAGCTTGCTGGATCGCCAGGTATTCGAGGATGCGGCGCTTGACCTTGCGTCAAGCCCGTAATGATCGGCGTCGAGGATGCGGCGCGCCTCGGCGATGTCGATCCGGCGTCTCGTCCTCGACCGACCAGGGCAGCTCGATCAGCCATTCGAGGTAGGTGCGCGCCATCGAATACTCGCCCGCCGCCTCCGGCATGCGCTCGAGCCGGGCGAGCTCGCGTCTTGGCGTGCTCCTCGACCTCCGGCGGCATCTCCGCCTCGGCGATCTTCTTGGCGCAGCTCGGCGATCTCCTGGGCCTTGGCGTCCTCGCCCTCGCCGAGCTCCTTCTGGATCGTCTTGATCTGCTCGCGCAGCAGGAACTCGCGCTGGCGGTCGTCGATCTTGCTCCTTGGTGCTGCTCGCTGATCTGGCGCGACAGCCGCAGCACCTCGATCCGATAGGCGAGCATTGCCGGAGACGCGGTCGAGCCGGCGCTCGACGTCGACGGTTTCGAGGATCTCCTGCTTCTCGGCCGGGGTGATGTCCATGAAGCTCGCGATCAGATCGGCGAGCGCCGGGGCCGAGGTGACCGATCTGCACGGCGTTGACGAGCTCGGCCGGGGCCTGCGGCAGCAGCTGCAGGACCTCGAGCGCCTGATTGCGCAGATTGAGCAGCCGGGCCGTCGATTTCCGTGCTGGTCGCCTCGACCTCGGGCACGCGCTCGACCCGCGCCGCGAAGAACGGGTAGCCGTCGACGAAATCGAGGACCCGAAAGCGCCGCTCGCCCTGGCAGATCGCATGGTGGGTGCCGTCCGGGCTCGTCACATAGCGCAGCAGGGTCGCCTCGGTCCCGATGCGGTGGAGGTCGACGCGGCATCGGGTCATCGGTTGTGGGGTCGCGCTGCAACAGCAGCCCGAGCGGCCGGTTGAGGCTGGATCGCGGCCTGCGCCGCCGACAATCGTGCGCTGGCGGCCGAGCGTGATCGGCAGCACCGTTCCGGGAAACAGCACGAGGTTGCGCGTCGGGATCAGGATCAGCGCGTCTTCCGGACGCCGGAACGCCTCGACGCGGCGCCGTTCCCGGCGGCAGCCGGGCTGCGCTTGCGGCGGCGGTGCGGCGGCATCCGCGCATCCGCACGTTTTGTTCATCGGGGCATCCGATTAGCCTACCTTTGCAGGCGCAGCATCAGGCAGCCATTGGCAAGATGCCGGCCCGACAGTCTCGAACGGCACCGGCGGCAACTCGATCCGGCGCTCGAAATGGCCGTGCGGGATCTCCATCCGCACGATCGCGCGCATTGTCCAGCTCCGCGCGGCAACGGCCGCTCGCCCTTGACGATCAGCACGCCGGCGCTCAGCGTGACGGTGATGGTGTCGAGCTCGACCCCGGGCAAGGCGATCAGGATGGTCAGCGCCTCGCTCGGTCTCGAAGACGTCGACCGGCGCCTCCCAATGCGGCGTCGCATGATGAAAGAACTGGCGGCGCAGGCGCTCGGCCCGCTCCATCGCCGCGCAGGCCTGGGCCCACATCAATGCATCGAGCTGGCGTTTCGGCATGATCGGCTCCGCGCCGGTTCAGATCCCGTATCGGCTTGCCGCACATATGGGTGATCGGAAATCGCACGTTGGGAGAAGCGGCGGTCGCGTTTGCCGCAGGTCAGCTAGGTCGGGCGGTAGTGGCGCATGCGGAAGGCGGCGCCGATCAGCGATGCCGAACAGCAGCGCGTAGATGCCGAGCCACCAGGAGAGGGCGACGACGCCGGCGCCTGGCTGCACGAACAGGGACGATCCCGAGCAGGATCGAGATGATGCCGCTGAGCACCAGCAGCCATTCGCCAGCTGATGCGGATCAGCGCGATCCCGGCCGCGATCAGCGCGATGCCGGTGATGACCGCCCAGATCGCGATCAAATAGATGATCGCGACCAGCGCCTCGAGCGGCCAGGAAGAAGACGATGGCGGCGATGATCGAGGTCGAGGATGCCCTTCGAGCACCAGTGCGCCCGAGCGGCCGTGATGGCGCGCCGCCCGCAACGCGGCGACCAGCGCAAGATGCCGTCGACCAGCGCGGTAGGCCCCGAACAGCAGGACCAGCGCCGCCGCCGTGATCGCCCGGCCAGACAGAAGGCGATCACGGCGAAGAGTGATCGCGAAGACGCCGCGCGAGCGCCAGCACCCACCAATTGCCGATCAGAACCTGCCGCCATCTCTGCGCTCCGCGCCTCGGCCCATCGCCTGTTGCGATCGAGAATTGCGGCCATTTCGCGCGGCGTTGCTCGAGCCGCCGATCGCCCGCTGGCAAGCGCGGGATGCGCCGGTCCCCGGCTGGAGATCGGCTATGGCAGGGCGGGCGGCGCAAACCGGGTATCAGCCGTGCTCGGACAAATTCGCGCGAGGTGCGGGGTGGCGGTGATCAGCGAGGCGACGATGGCGCTTGGTCGAGGGATTGCGGCGCGAGGCGCGAGCGGTTCGAGACGCCGTGCGGCGACGGCACGCATGGTGTGGCGTGGCTGGGGCAGCGGCCGCCGCTGGTGCTGCTGCATGGCGGCTATGGCTCGTGGATGCATTGGATCCGCAATGTGCTGCCGTTGTCGCGGCGGTTTCGCGTGCATCGCCGCCCGATCTGCCCGGGCTCGGCGAGTCGGCGACGCCGCCCGAGCCGTGGACCGCCGACGGGCCTGGCCGCGATCATCGTCGACGGGCTCGACGATCGTGCGCGCCGCGCGAGAGCCTCGCGCCTCGCCGGGTTTTCGCTTTGGCGGCGTGATCGGCGGCAGTGTCGCGGCCCAGCTCGGCGACCGGCTGCGCAGCTTTACCGTCGTCGGCTCGAACGGGCTCGGGCCTCGAGCGCTCGCCGACGCCGCTGCGGCGGGTCCCGCCCGAGGCGGACGGAGGCCGAGGAATTCGCCACCCACCGCTACAATCTGAACCAGCTGATGATCGCCGACCCGGACAAGATCGACGAGCTGGCGCTCTATCTGCAGAAGACCAACCATGCCCGCGCCCGCATGCGCAGCCGCCGCTTCTCGCGCTCGGGCGCGCTGGTCGAGGCGCTGCCCAGGTCACGGCGCGGCTCGACGGGATCTGGGGCGAGCGCGACGCGACCGCCGGTGCCCTCATGTCGACGAGCGCGCCGCGCATCCTGCGCGGCTTTCAGCCGGCGGCGCGCTTCGCCGTGGTGCCCGGCGCCGGACACTGGGTCCAGTACGAGGCAGCCGACCGGTTCAACGCGCTGCTGGCGCCGAATTCGCCGCGGCTGAGGTGCGCTCAACGCGCCCCTGCTCCACCCGTGGGCCGAGCGGCACCAGACAGGAGGTAGCCGTTGATCGTCAGCAGCAGCCCGGCCGACGGCGAGAATGCCGCTGAAACCGAGCAGCCAGGGCGAGAGTCGGCGACGATGGCGACCGAGCCGAGCACGATCGCGATCTGGAACAGCCGCCTCGGCGTATTCGAAATTCGGCAGGCTGCGCCGCTGCATGATCGCGCTTGGCTCCCATTCCTTGGCTTTGGCCATCAGCTCCTTCTTGCCCTCGCCGGTCGCCGGCTCGCTTTCGTAGCGCGCCGCGGTCTCGCGATAGCGCTTGATCAGCTCGGCGGCCTTGCCGCCTGGTCGTCGTCCGACAGACGCGGCCGCACCGGCGGCCGAGCAATTCGAGCTGCGCGCGCAGAGGTTTGGTAAAGAGTCTGGCGTATGTTTTTCGCCTGATAGAAGGCATAGGTGTCCGACGCGTGGATGTTCGCGTTCAGCATTTCCTTGGTCGCCTCGGCGCCGCCGAGCGCGGCGATCGCCAGCAGCATCGCGGCGACGCCGACATAGATCGCGGCGAGCCGGCGGAACCAGTCATGGACCGGGGCGGCGTGAGCATGGGGTCTCCGCAGTGCTCATGGATCTGCTCGGCGATCTCGTGCGCTTCCACGTTTCCCCTCTCTGTGCTTAAGGATCAGGACGGCTATCACCCGAAGTGTTGTCCGCGTGCCAAGCGGATAAGCTGGCGGGAATCCGCTCGACCGGGGTCGAGCGATACACTCTAGCATACGCAGCTTTGCCGGCCGCGAGGGTGCGCCGCTCCACGGCCGGCCGCCCGGAACAGCTGGAGGCGGGCAGAAACAGTCGCCGATGGATATCAATCAGCTCATTGCGCGATAACGGCGCGTGTTTCTATCGGCATCGTCTTTCTCTGGACCTTTCTCGAAGGCGAGACCGTGGTCCTCTTCGCCGGGTTTGCCGCGGCGCAGGGTCTGGTCGATCCGATGCTGCTGCTGATCGCGGCGTGGCTCGGCAGCTTTGCCGGCGACCAGTGCTATTTCTGGCTCGGCCGCCGGTTTCGGGGTCCGGCTGCTCGATCGTTTCCCGCGCTGGCGCCACGGGGTCGATGCTGCGCTGCACTGGCTCGAACGCTACGATGCCGGGTTCATCCTGTCGTTCCGCTTCATCTATGGCGTCCGCAATTTCTCGTCCTTTGCGCTGGGTTTGAGCGCGGTTCGCTGGGACCGCTTTCTCCGGCTGAACTTCGCCGCCGCCGGGCTGTGGGCGGCGAGCTTTGTCGCGGTCGGGTATTTTCTCGGTCATGCCTTCCGCGCCGTGCTCGGCGATATCGCCCGCTCGTTCAGCCTGGTGATGCTCGCCGTGTTCGTCGCGATCGGCGCCGGCATGTGGCTCTTGCATCGCGCTGCAGCGGCGCCGGCCGACCGTCAGGGTGCCGCCCGGCGTCGACGTGGTGCTCCCGCCGCCCTGATCGGCAGCTCACGCCAGGATACTCAGACGCGTCGCTGCCGATGGCGAGCGCTCCAGCGCGCTGGTCGGCGCGCTCCGGCATTGACCGCGATCTCGACGAGCCCGTTCGAATTGACGTACCAGAACGCCGTGCCGCTCGGCGACGGCTGCGAAGGTGTCGGCATGGCGCGACGCGCGTGTGCCGCCGGCGGCGAGGCGCGCGGTCGGCGGCAACGGCATTCGCCGCGCAGCCCGGTCAGCGCGTTGCCGTAACGATCGATATAGACGATCTCCGGCAGATCGTCGGGCCAGTCCGGGTGACCCAATGGTGGCGCCGGCGCGCGCCAGCGCCGCTGCCGGCGGCTCGCCCCGCGCCAGCCGCTCGGCGACCGGGCGCGAACAGGTCGCGGCCGTGAAAGCTCGCCGACAGGCGCCGGCGGCCGCCAGGTGATCTCCCAGCATCGTGGGCTGCGGCGCGGCGCAGCACCGAGTCTCGAAGAGGCCGTTGTCCGGGCCCGACATAGACGGCCGGCCGGCGGCCTCGACGATCAGTCGCGCGCCGCGCGCTGCCGACCCCGGGATCGACGACGCACAGCAGCACCGTCCCGGCCGGGAAACCACGCGGCATAAGCGGCCAAGCAGGTACGCCGCCGGCTTGGGCTGTCCCAGCCGGCAGCATCGGCGAACAGCTGGATCACCGGCACCGCCGGGCGCGGCCTCGCTGCAGGACCGCGTCGACCTGTCCGGTATACGGCCTGGCGAGGCCGAAATCGGTGAACAGCACGATCATCGCGTCGACTATGCCGCTCCCGCATCCGCCCGACAACAGGGCCGGAGAGGATCCATCTCGCCTGATCGGTCACTGCTTTCGGTTGAAAAGATCACAGCGCTGTGTCGCGGGACCCGTTATTGCAAATGCCATCGATTGTCGTATCGTCCGCAGCGCTGGGGGAATCAGCCGAGGAATGTTCATGAAACGATTGGTCGTGATCGCAGCGTTGGGCGCCGCGATGGCGCAGCAGCCGGGCTGACGGCCGAGAAGAGTCGGCGGCGAAAGTGGAGTGTTACTCCCAGAGCGCTATCGAGGCCGAGCAGGCGATCCGGTTTTTGACCGACGTCATGGTGGTCAGCTCGACCTGCCAGGACACCGTCTATGCCGAGTTCCGGCTGCGCAACCGGGACCGATCGTGGCTTATCAGAAGGCGATGATCGCGCATTTCCACGGCGCGCGCCGGCGTTCGATCGCTGGAACACCTCGATCGCCAACCAGGCATCGTCGAAGCGCGCCGGCCAGCCAAGCCAGATTGTATGCCAGCAAGCGGCGCCGACCTCCTGAAGCAGGCGAGCGTCCTGACCCGCCGAAATTCCGCGCGTTTGCCGCGGCGCAAGCGGCGGCGGCTCGGCCCGCAATATCCCCAATGTGGGACGAAGAAGTAGCCGGCTGACGCCCGCTCAGCCGGCGGCCCGACCGGGCCAGCGCCACAGTCCCAGCAAGTCCAGCCGCCGGACAGCAGCGCCATGAAAACATAGCCTGCCCGCCATAGGCGCCGTAGAGCGCGCCCGCGGCCAGCATGACAAGGCCGCTGCCCGAGACCCGGCCGAGACCGCGCGCATAGAGCGATTGGGCGCTGGCCGCGGCGCCGGGCGGCACGCGTCCGCGCCATGAAATACATCGCGCCGCAGATGGCTGGCGCCGAAGGTCAGCGGCGTGCAGCAGCTGCAGCGCCGCCGCGGCGCCGAGCCCCGGCACGACGCCCATCAGGCTCCAGCGCAGGATGCCGGCGACGCCGCCCAGCGCCATCAGCCCGAGCGGCCCGATGCGCGCGACCAACGGCGCGCTGTACCAGAACAGCACGATCTCGGCGACGACGCCTTCGGCCCACAGCACGCCGATGACCGTGTCGGAGAAGCCGAGTTCGCGCCAATAGAGCGTGCCGAAACCGTAATAGAGCTGATGGCTCGACTGCAGCGCCGCGGCGCTGACGACGAACAGCCAGAACCGGCGGTCGGCGGCAAGCCGGCCGAGCGCCGCCCAGCGCGACGCGTCGCCAGCGCGTGAGCGCGCGCGCTGGTGGTGATGCAGAGCACGCGGCCAGCAGCACGGCCGAGGCGGCGAGCACCAGCAGCAGCACCGATTGTCGGGTGCCCGACCGGCGCGGCAGCTGCTGCGCCAGCGAGACGCCGCTGCCGATCGCGGCGACGATGAAGCTGACCGAACCCCAGACCCGGATGCGGCCGTAATCGAGCCCGTCGCTGCGCACCGCCGCGAGGGTGATGCTGTCGCCGAGCGGCATCAGCGCCGATTGCGCCACGCCGGCCACGAGGTTGAGCGCACAGCAGCGGCCAGAACCCGGCGACCGGCCACAGCGCCGGCATAGGCGACGCAGGCGGCGGCGGCGAGCGCGACCATGACGCCGCGTCGCCTGCCCGAGCCGGTCGGCGAGGCCGCCAATCAGCGGGGTCGCGACGACCTTGGCCCAGATCCCGGCGGCGAACAGCAGCGCGATCTCCGTGCGCGTCGAGACCGCGGCCGGCCAGCCATACCGGCCAGAACGGCAGCTGGATGCCGACGACGAGAAAGCTCGCGGCGTAGAACGCGCCGAGGCGCGGCCGAGCGGGGCTGCTGGCCTGCCGGGGCGTCGATATCGTCATCTGGTGGGCCTCGACGCTGCCGGGCTCCGTGCCTAGCGTCGCGAGCGTGCTGCCTGGTTCTGAACGAGGCGAGCGCGCTCTTGTCGGTGGTGATCATCGACGTCGTGCTCGCCGGCGACAATGCGATCGTGCGTCGGCATGGCGGCTGCCGGCTTGCCGGCCGGCGCGCCGCCGCCGCGTCATCGCTGCTCGGCATCGCCGCGGCGACGGTGCTGCGCATCCTGTTCGCCTTTGTCGCGCCTCGAACTGCTGCAGTCGGTCATCGGGATGACCCTGCGGCCGGCGGCCTGTTGCTGCTGTGGGTCGCGTGGAAGATGTACCGCGAGATCCGCGCCTCGCAGCCCGTTGCCGGCCCATGCCGTCGCGATGGCCGGCGAGTTCGCCGACCGGCCAGCCACGCGCGAGCAAGACGACGGCGCAGGCGATGACGCAGATCGTGCTCGCCGATCTGTCGATGTCGCTCGACAATGTCCTCGCGGTGGCCGGCGTGGCGCGCGACCACCCGTACATCCTGGCCATCGGGCTGGTGCTGTCGGTGGCGCTGATGGGGATCGCATCGACCTATGTCGCGCGGCTCCTCGACCGGCTGTTCTGGCTCGCCTGGGTCGGGCCTCGGCATCATCACCTTCGTCGCGCTGCGGATGATCTGGGAGGGCTCGGCGCAGATCCTGCCACCATAGCGCCGGCGCGTCGGAGCATTCCTAGGGCTGCGGCTCCAGCTGACGCGCAGCGCCCGATCTCACAGCACCAACTGGGTCTGCGTGACCAGCGCGACGAGCCTGCTCCTCGGCGGTGGTGATCCGGGTCTGCCACGACCATCGTGCGGCGGCCGCGATGCAGCGGGGTCGCTTCGCCGGTGACGCGCGTGCCGAGCGGCGCGGCGGCGATGAAATTGGTCTTGCTCTCGATCGTCGTCGTGCCGGCGCCCTCCGGCAGGTTGAGGATCGTGCCGGTGGCGCCGAGCGTGTCGGCAAACGCCATGATCGCGCCGCCATGCAACACCGCCGGCCGGGTGCACAGCGCCTCGCGCACCGGCAGTCTCGGCGACGACCCGGTCGGGCGCGGCATGCGGTGAATCTCGATCCCCATCAACTCGGCAAAGGGCAGCATTTCCGATTTGATCTTCGCGAGCGCATCCATCTCGCACCTCTCATTTCGACCGCGGACTGTCCTGATCCTGCTGCGAAGTCTTAGCTGGCCCGAGCGCCGCGGGCCAGCGCAGCGGCACGGCGGCAGCCGCGCCGGTTGACATCGCGGCGGGGCCGGCTTATCTCCCGCCCGGCCAACCGATGGGCGCCCGTGGCGGAATTGGCAGACGCGCACGGTTCAGGTCCGTGTTCCGAAAGGAGTGGTGGTTCGACTCCACTCCGGGCGCACCATTCTCCGCTGGTCCGGCGATCGTTCGTCGAGATCCGCGCCGCGAGTCACGCGGCTCGCTAGCATTCACAAAACCGTTGATTGCAGGTATTGCGTCCGTCCGGCGTTAGCTTCGCTGCAGCGCGACCGATAACGTCGCGCCGGAGAAAGATATAGCGTAAGGGAGGGGACCGTGCCTGATTGGACGAGTCTGCGGCTGACCTGGGAGCCGCGCATCCTGAGCATTCTGCGGATCATGACCGGGCTGCTGTTTTTGCAGCACGGACTCAACAAGTTCTTCAACTTTCCGCCGGCAGCAAACCCAGCGCCCTACGACCTGTTTACGCTTGCGCCGGGGCTTGCGGGATCCTGGAGGTGGGTCGGCGGCATCCTGCTGGTCTTCGGCCTGTTCACCAGGCCGGCCGCGTTCATCCTCAGCGGCGAGATGGCCTTCGCCTACTTTCATGGCGCATGCGCCGCGCGCCTTCTATCCCTACAGCAACGGCGGGTCGCTGGCCGTACTTTACTGTTTCGTCTTTCTCTATTTGTGGTTTGCGGGTGGCGGCGAGTGGAGCCTCGACCGGCTGCTGCGCCGCGGACACTGCTTCGACCGTACGGGTGAGCTGCGAGGCGAGCAGCCTGACGGGACGGCTCAGAAGCCGAGAGCGGGGTACGGAAGATCAGCGCGGCGTAGAAATAGAGCTCCGCGTCGAGGGCGCGCTTGATCGTCTCGGCGCGGCGGAAGCCGTGCTGTTCGCCGGCGAACAGCAGATAGCCGACCGGAATGCCGCCGGCGCGCAGCGCGTCGACCATCATCTCGGTCTGGTTCGGCGGCACGACGCGGTCGTCGGCGCCCTGGAAGAAGATGACCGGGCAGTCGCAGGCCGATCGGCATGGAGTCAACGGCGAGCGCTCGCGGTAGAGATCCTCGCGCTCGGGATAGGGGCCGATCAGCCAGTCGAGATAGCGCGACTCGAACTTGTGGGTGTCGCGGGCCAGCGCCGCGACGTCGCTGACCCCGTAATAGCTCGCGCCGCCCTGAAGAACGTGCGCGACAGGTCGAGCGCCGCGAGCACGGTGTAGCCGCCGGCGCTGCCGCCGCGTGATGACGGCGCGCTCGCCATCGGCCAGACCCTCGGCCGATCACGTGCCGCGCGGCGTTGACGCAATCCTCGACATCGACGACGCCCCAGGCGCCCTTCAGCCGCTCGCGATAGGCGCGGCCGTAGCCGGTGCTGCCGCCGTAATCGACATCGAGCGACGGCGATGCCGCGGCTCGTCCAGTACTGGATGCGCAGGCTCGAGCACCGATGAGGCCGAGGAGGTCGGGCCGCCATGGCATTTGACGACGAGCGGCGGCTTCTCGCCGGCCGGCGCGGCGCAAGTCCGGGTTGTGCCGGCGGATAGTAATTGGCGTAGGCGGTCAGGCCGTTCTCGGTCGGGAAGGCGAGATGCTGCGGCGCCGAGAAATAGCGCCGCAGCTCGTCTCGTCGGCCAATGCCGGCGCCGAGCTGGCGCAGCACCTCGACGGCGCCGTTTGCCGGGTCGATCAACGACGATCGCCGGTCGGATCGGCCGGCGAGCCGGCGCGGCAGACGATGCGGCCGCCGGCCGACGCGGATCTGCGCCGAAATCGGTGTAGGGCAGGTCGAGCGGCGTCAGCTTCCGGTGCCGCGATGTCGAGGCGCGCGAGCCGGTCCGCGCCCGGCCTCGCCATAAGCGCAGACGAGCTGTTCCGCCGACAGGAAGGCGTAGGTCGACTGCCCGAAAGCCCATTGCGCCCGGCCGAACTCGGCGCTCGCGCGGACAGAGCGCCGCTGGACGCTGCCGGCGCCCGGGTCGCAGCGGTACAGGTTCCACCAGCCGCTGCGGTCGGAGACGAAATACAGCACGCCGTCGGGCGACCATTGCGGCTGGAAGATCGACTCCGCGATCGCTGCCCGCGACGAGCCGGGGCGCCGCGAGCGACCCGTCGGCGGCGATCTCGGCCAGCCACAATTCGGGTGCCGACCCAGGGCATGTTCGGGTGGTCCCAGGCTGAGCCAAGCGAGCCGTGCGCGCCATCCGGCGACAAGGCCGGCGAGGCGTAGAAATCGTGCGCCTTGCGCCAGCACCGTGCCCGGGCCCGGGCTCGGCGAGATCGATCGCGACCAGCGGTGTTGTCGACGCGGCCGTCGGCGCATGCTCCTCGCGCACGCCGATCCACCGCCGGCGTTTCCTCGTCGATCAGCCCGTCGGCATAGCGCCACCGGATCCGCCCCGCTCGAGGTCGGGGGCGTGGGTCAGCGGCGTCGGCTCCATGCCGGCGGCCTGCTGGTACAGCCGCTGATCGGCAAAATTGGAGAAATAGACAAACCGCGATGCACATTCATCGCGCCGCCGCCATATTCGTGAACCCGAGTGCGCACGCTGAACGGCCGCGGCGTGATGTCCGTCGATCGGCGCCGCCGGGCGCAGCGGCGCACCAGCACGTTACGGCCGCCTTCGCCGGGCCTCCCTCGATCCAGTAGATGTCGCGCGCCATCGACGCGGATGTCGCCGAGGCCGAGCGTCTCGCCGACGATCAGCTCCGAGGTGATCGGCGAGCGCCAGGCGCCATAGGGCAGGGTTTCGCAGTTGGCCATGCCGATCAAACGTCCTGTGGGCGGCCGTCGGATCCCGCCGATTTGACGATTGCCTCGAAGGCGGCGACGACATCGACGATTTCGCGCGGGCTGATCGGATAGGGCGCGCGACCGGCGACCGCGTCGGCAAAAGCTTCGAGATTGACGCGCACCGAGTCGACCGGCTCGAACAGCCGACGCTCGGGATCCCGGCCGCTTTTGCGCAGGATCAGCTCGGTGCGGCTCAGCACCTCGGCCGAGCCATCGCGGCCGAAGACATGCACCCGCCAGAAGGCGGGGTCGAGCGCACCGCGCCGAGCAGGCCGCTGACGCCGCGCCTCGAATTCGAGCAGCACCGACGAGGGTGTCGAGCGGATCGGGCGCCGGCCTGTGCGACAGGAGGCTGCGCGCCGGACGCGCGGCGCACCGGCCCGGCCATGCGCGAAATGAATCCAGCACGTGAATGCCGGTGCCGGTCAGCCCGCCGGCCGGCGATTCATCGGGCGAGTCGCGCCACGGCGAGAACATCTTGCCGCCACCTCGTTGCTGAAATTGCCTTCGAGGTGCAGCACCCGGCCGAGCTCGCCATCGGCGGCGATGCAGGCCAGCGCGTCCATCGCCGGGAAAGAACCGTTTGTCGGTGCCGACCCCAAGCACGACTCCGCCTGCGCGGCACGCCTCGGTCGCGCGCCGTCGCTTCAGCCTTGGTCATCGTCAGCGGCTTCTTCGCAGAACACCGCTTTCCCGCGCCCGCAGCCTGCGATGATCTGCGCCAGATGCAGCGAATGCGGGCGTCGCCAGCACGACGGCATCGATGCGGGATCGTCGAGCACCGCGTCGAGCGTGCCGACGGCTTCCAGACCATGCGCCGTGGTGAAGTCCCGCACCTGCGCCGGATCGCGGCTGACGGCGTGGGTAAAGCGCAGCTTATCGCTCTTGCCCTGCACCGCGTTCACCAGGGTCTGGCCCCAGCGGCCGAGCCCGACAATTGCCGCCGTGATCATCGTCATCCCTTCGGCTGTGCCGAGACGGCGCAACTTGCCATTCGCCGCGTTTCGCGAACTTAATACCGCCAGATCTTAAACGGGAGGGTAGCGATGCTCGAAGTGTGGACGCTGGCCGACCCCCAATGGCCACAAGGTGCACATCGCGCTCGAAGAGCTCGGCCTCCCGAATACAAGGTGATCCCGATCGACATCGGCGCCGGCGACCAGTTCAAGCCGGAATTCCTGAAGATCACGCCCAATCACCGCATCCCGGCGATCGTCGATCCCGACGGCCCCGGCGGCAAGCCCTTCACGCTGTTCGAATCCGGCGGCGATCCTGATCTACCTGTCGGAGAAGAACGGCGGCAAGCTGATCCCGAAAGACCCGATCGGCCGCTACAAATGCCTCGAATGGATGATGTTCCAGATGGGCGGCGTCGGCCCGATGTTCGGCCAGTGGAACCACTTCGGCGCCTACGCGAAGGAAAAGCTGCCCTACGCGATCGAGCGCTACACCAACGAGGTGGCGCGGCTGAGCCGTGTGCTGAACCATCGCCTGGAGGAGTGGCCCTGGCTGGCCGGCGACGAGTACAGCATGGCCGACATCATCACCTTCCCGTGGATCCGCAACGCCGCCCAGTCGTCGCCTCGTTTCGCCGAGCGCGGCACCATTGACCTCGCCGAGTATCCGGCGGTGAAGCGCTGGTATGACGAGATCGCGGCGCGGCCGGCGGTGCAGCGCGGGCTCGCGGTGCTCGGCCGACAGGCCGGGGCCCGCGCCAGATCACCGACGCGGAGCGCGAGGTGATGTTCGGCAAGACGCAGTTCGCGGCGCGGTAATTCGTTTGTCATTGCGAGGACCGCGGGCGACGAAGCGATCCCGCCCTGAAGGAGCCCAGCCGGCGACGTGCTTCGCTTGGCTCGCAATGATCAGCTCTTCTTTGCTCAGTTCTTTCCGGTCGCGATGCGGCTCCACAGCAGGCGCGCGTCGCGATCGGGGTCGGCTCGACGGTCCGGCACTCGCGGTCGAGGCACCATCACCGCGCGCGTCTCCGCTGTGTAAGGCCTGCCAGTCAGCGCAAGTCGGCGATTGCCGGGCTGCCGGCTCCGCGCGAAGGCGGCCCAGCTCGCCGACATCGTCGCCGCGAGATCGCGCGCCCACCGCCAGCGCCGGCGGTCGCTTCGGCTACCTCGGTATTGTCGAACACGAAGGGCAGGTCGAGCGCGTGCGGCGCCTTGAGCCGCCCGTCGAACGAGCCGGCGTCTCCCAGGCGAGCGAATACATGTAGACCGGCGCCTGCGGCGCCGCCTTGCGCTCGGCCAGCAAGGCCGAAGCGGATCCAGAACTGCACCGTGCGTCAAGGCCGCGATCAGCAACTCGGCCGAGGCTCGCCTGCGGATCGCGGGTGCGGTACAGGTCGAACAGTCGGTCGGCCGTCCCGCCGGCCGATTGCCGCGAGCCGCGTTGCAGCAATTCCGCCTCGGTCAATGTCCGGTTCCACACCGCATCGTCATCGGCGAGGAAGCGGGTCGCCTCGTCCTTGGTGTCGCCGATCAACAGCGGGATGTCGTCGGAAATCGCCGGCGCGGCGCGGGTCGCACGGGCTGCTGCGGCAGATCGTGCGCCGTCGACGACCGGGCCGAAATCGTAGCGGTCGAGCAACGGCAGTTCGGGCGGCCCACGGCGCGCGTTGCCGGCGCGATCGCCGCCAGCCAGCTGCTCGGCCGGCACGTCTTGCAGCCGGTCAGCAGTCGCCGCGGTCGATGCCGAGCTTCTTGCAGCACCGCCTCGGCCAGCGCCGCTGCCGCGCTCGCGCGTCGAGACCCGGACCGACGCGCCGCTCTGGATGATCGGCGCGATGAAACAGACCGCGCGCCGCCGGCATCGCCAGCAGCACGCTGACCTTGCCGCCGCCGCCCGACTCGCCGAAGATCGTGACGTTGCCGGGGTCGCCGCCGAACCGCTCGATGTTGTCGCGCACCCATTCGAGCGCGCGCGACCAGGTCGAGCACGCCGGCATTGCCGGAATGGGCGTAGCGCTCGCCGCCGATGTCGGCCGAGATGCAGAAATGGCCGAAGATGTTGAGGCGGTGGTTGACGCTGACCACGACGACATCGCCGCGCCGCGCCAGATTGCCGCCGTCGGTGACCGCGCGGTTGCCCGAGCCGAAATGCAAAGGCGCCGCCATGCAGCCACACCATGACCGGCCGCTTGGCGCCATCGCCGAGACCGGGTGTCCAGACGTTGCAGCGTCAGGCAATCCTCGGTCTCCGGGCTGGTCGTCGACCGGGCCGAGCAGGGTGCGCCATGCCCGGCCGCCGGGTCGGCCCGCCTGCCATTGCGGCGCGCGCCGCCATGCGCGAGCGCATCGCGCACCCCGGCCCACGGCTCGGCCGGACGCGGCGGCTGGAAGCGGTTCGCCCCGGCGGTCGAGGCGCCGTAGGGAATGCCCTTGAAGGCGTAGATCCCGGCAGTCGCCGCGCCCGCGCCACCTTGCCGCTGGCAGTCTCGACGATCGGATCGGTCGGCATTTCCTGCTCCTTATCACCTCTGGATTGTCCAGAGCCGCCGCAGGCGAGTTCTTGCGGCGGTGCACCGCCGGCGCGAGCACGCACAGGATCTCGAACATCATCGTCGCGCCGACCAGCGCGGTGTTGCCCGACGGGATCGAAGGGCGGCGCCACCTCGACGACATCGCCGCCGACGAGGTCGAGCCCGTCGAGCGCGCGGATCATGTGCTGCGCCTCGGCGGTCGAGAAGCCGCCGATCTCGGGGTGCCGGTGCCCGGCGCGTAGACCGGATCGAGCCCGTCGACATCGAAACTGACATAGGCCGGGCCGTCGCCGACGATGCGCCGCGCCTCGGCCATCACCGCCTCCGGCCCGAGACGGAAGAATTCCTCGATATGGACGATGCGGATGCCGACGCTCTCGGCCCAGTCCTTCTCGTCCGGCCGAGTACATCGAGCCGCGCACGCCGATCTGGATCATCCGCTTGGGATCGGCGAGCCCTTCCTCGACGGCGCGGCGGAACGGCGTGCCGTGGGTGTATTTCTCGCCGCCGAAATAGCTGTCGCTGGTGTCGGAATGCGCGTCGAAATGGATCGATCCCGACCGGCCGCTCGCGGGCGATCGCGCGCAGGATCGGCAAGGTGACCAGATGGTCGCCGCCGGCCGACAACGGCGCCGCGCCGGCAGCGTGCAGGCGGGCGAAGAACGCCTCGATCCCGCTTCGAGCGAATCCTGCAGATCGATCGGGTTGACCGGCGCGTCGCCGATGGTCGCCGACGCGGCACAGCTCGTAGGGTGCGACGAGGCTGGCGTGATGCACCCGCCGCATCAGCGTCGACATGTTGCGGATCTCGCGCGGCCCGTGCCGCGCGCCGGCCGGTTGGTCGTGCCGCCGTCCCACGGCACGCCGACCAGGGCGATGTCGAGCTTCGCCGGATCGCGCTCGACCGGCAGCCGCATGAAGGTCGCGACCTCGCCAGAAGCGCGGCATGACCAGGCCGGACAGCGGCTCGGGAAATTCTTGCGCCATGCCGCACTATAGCGCAGCCCACCGCCGGGCGAAGCGCCGCGTTCAGCGCTTTCGTCGCGGCGGCGCTCTGCAAGGCCTGAACGACCAGCGGACGCGCGGCTGTCCGACGGCCCAGCCGACGGCGTCGCGCCGGTGAAATCGGTCTTGCGCGGGTTGGCTCCTTGGCGAGCAGCGCCTTGACGATTTCGAGATCGCCGCGGCCGGCCGCCATCATCAGCGGCGTCACTGCCGTTCTTGTTCATCGGGTCGGCCGCGGCGCCGGCACGTCGAGCAGCAGCTGCTGGCATCTCGACCTGAGTTGCGGTCGGCGGCGTAGTGCAGTGGCGGTGTTGCCGAGCTTGTCGCTGATGTCGAGTCTGGCGCTGGCCCTTGATCAGGATCGCGGCGATCTGGCAGATTGCCGTTGATCGCGGCGATATGCAGCCCGGTGCGGCCGTTCTTCGTCGGTCTCGTTCGGGTTGTTGCCGCTGCCGACCAGCTGGCGCACCTTGGCCGCGTCGTTCTTGGCGGCGGCGCGCGCGACGTTGTCGCAATAGGCAGCCGAACTGAGAGTTGAAATCGGCGCGGCGCTCGCGGCCGACGCGAAGCAGACAGCGCCACCCCGGCGAGCATGCGAGCAACAGGCCGATCCGGCCGGTCATGACATCCTCCTTGCTTGCGCCGCGCGACTCGAGCCCGCTAAGCCAATCGAGCGCGGCCTCGACCGGTCTCGACCGCCTGGCCCGGCTCGGCCGGCGGGCGGCGCACCATGATGACCGGCAGGCCGAGCTCGCGCGCCGCGATCAGCTTCGCCTCGGTGGCGGCGCCGCCGCTCGCCTTGCAAACCAGCACGTCGATCGCATGGCGCTGCAGCAGGTGGCGCTCTCTGCGATGACGCTGAACGGCCCGCGCCCGAGCACCACCTCGTAAAAGCGCAGCGGCAGCGGCTCGCCGCGGCGGGTCGATCAGGCGCACGACGAAGCTGCACGCCGGTCGCCGGCGCGAAGGCGGCGATCGGCTGGCGCCGACCGTCAGCCAGGCGCGCCGGCCGACCCGCCCGACCAGGCAGCGCGGCGGCTTCGAGTGCTGTCGACCTCGATCCAGCGGTCGAGCGGGTGGCGCCGCCATGGCGGCGCGCAGCAACGAGCCGCGGCACCCCGGTGCGGCTCGGCGGCGAGCCGTGCCGCCCGCGAGATCTCGGCGGCGAACGGATGGGTCGCGTCGATCAGCCGGTCGACCTCGTGATCGATCGATGTAGGCGGCCAGCCCGGCCGCGCCGCCGAACCCGCCGATCCGCACCTGGCCCGGCGATCGGCCCGGGATGCCGGGTGCGGCCGGCCAGCGCGGTGGTGACCGCCATCCGTCGCCGAAGCGCGGCCAGCGCGCCGCGCGCCAGCGCCGCCGCCTCGCCGGTGCCGCCGAGGATCAGTGAGCAGACGGTCGCGCTGCGCATGCGCGATTCCGCGAGCGTCCGTCGCTCGACCGCCGCCAGGCGAAAGCGCCGGTGCGATCGACGATCGCGACCTCGACCGCGGTGTCGCCGCTCAACGTCGCCAGCGCCACTTCGCGCGCCTGCCGCGCCACCGCCTCGGCGAGCGCCGGCCGCCGGCTCGCCGGCGAGTCTCGAGGATCTCCGCCGCGCTGTCGCTCGCCGCGGCCGCGGCGGCGACGGCCGCCGGGTCGGCGCCGAGCTCGGCCGAGCAGGCGGGCGAGTGCCGCGCGCATCGACCCGGCTGCGGCTCGAATGCAGGTCGAGATGGCCGGCGGCGAGCTTGGCGAGCTTGGCGAAGCCGCCGGCCAGGGTCAGGCGCGCGCACCGGGTGGCGGCGCAGATATTTGAGCGTGCCGCCGACGAAATCGCCCATGTCGATCAGCGCGTGCTCGGGCAGACCGTAGAGACGCTGCACCGCGCGCTCAGAGGTCGTGCCGGTCGCCGCCGCGATGTGGCTCGAGACCGGCGGCGCGGGCGACGTCGATGCCGCGGTGGATCGCATGGATCCACGAGCGCGCAGGAATAGGGCACGACGATCCCGGTCGTGCCGAGCACCGACAGCCCGCCGACGATCCCGAGCCTGGCGTTCATCGTCTTCTCGGCGAGGCGCTCGCCGCCGGGGATCGCGATCGTCACCGTGACGTCGGGCCGATCGCCGAGCGCGCCGTTCGCCTCGGCGACATCGGCGCAGCGCCTCGCGGATCATCGCACGCGGCGCCGGGTTGATCGCCGGCTCGCCGACCGCCAGCGCGAGGCCCGGCGTCGCGTCACCGTGCCGACGCCTTCGCCGGCGCGAAATGCGACGCCGGAACCCGGCGCCGCCCAGGCAAGCTCGGCGACGATCCAGCGCGCCGATGCGTGACGTCGGGATCGTCGCCGGCGTCCTTGACGATGCCGGCGCGAGTCCGGCCGCTCCCTGCTCGGCAAGAGCGAGCGGGAAGTTTCGGGGTCTGCGCCGCGCGGCAGGCGGATCGTGACGGGATCGGGAAAATGGCCGGTCAACGGCGGCCGAATAGCGGCGCGCGCCGCCGCCGCGGCGCAGGCCGGTCGTCCAGCCGCGGCGCAGCGCCGCCGTCTCCTGCCGTGCCATGTCGGGATCTTAACAAAACCGCCGGCGCTGGCTACCCGTTCGGCGGAAGGTTCGATGAGCGATCGCGATGATCGACAGCGTCGCGCCTCGAGCTTCCGATTTCGCGCCGAGCGGCGTTTGGCTGGTCGGCGCCGGGCCGGGCGACCGGGCTGCTCCGCCGCTGGCGCTTGCACGCGCTCGACCACGCCGACATCGTCGTCTACGACGCGCTCGTCGATCCGCGCATCCTGAGCTGGCGCGCGCCCGGCGCGGCGCTCGAACCATGCCGGCAAGCGCGGCGGCCGGCCGTCGCCGAGCCAGCCCGACATCTCGGCGCCGGCTGATCCGGCTGGCGCGCGAGGGACAGCGGGTGCTGCGGCTCAAGGGCGGCGACCCCTGCGTCTTCGGCCGCGGCGGCGAGGAGGCGCTGGCGCTGGCCGCGGCCGGGATCCTGTTCCGCATCGTGCCCGGCATCACCGCCGGGATCGGCGGCCTCGCCTATGCCGGCATCCCGGTCACGCCATCGCGAGCATCACCTCGGCGGTCACCTTCGTCACCGGCCACGAGCAGCGGCGGCGCGGTGCCGGAAGCAGTCGACTGGGCGGCGATCGCGCAGCGGCTCGCCGGTCATCGTCGCTGTATATGGGGCTGCGACCATTCGCGGCTGCATCGCGGCGCGGCTGATCGCGGCCGGGCGGATGCCGCGACGGAGCGGTCGGCGATCGTCAGCAAGGCGACGACCCCGGCCCAGCGGGTGCTGGTGACTTCCTTGGACGGAAGCCGCCGCGCAGCCGCCGCGGCCGCGGCATCGAGGGGCCGACGATCATCGCGCATCGGCGAGGTGTGCGTCGCGCTGCGCCACGCGCTCGACTGGATCGGCGGCCCGCGCGTAGGCCGGAGCGCCGGGCTGATACTCGCCGCGCCGGCGCCTCGGGCAGCGGCGAAGACGCTGATGCCCGCCGGCCTGTTGCAGCTCTGTCTGCGCCGTGCAGACGCGCGTCGCCGCCGCCAGGCGGGGCCCGACTATATCGATCCGTACCTTTCACGCCGCCGCGAGCGGCCGGCCGTGTCTCAATCTGGACCCGTGGGCGACGCGGCCACGGCGACCCTCGCCGAGCTCGCGTCGCGGAACTGGAGGCAAGAATGCCGAGCTCGTGCTGTGCAGAGGGGTCATGGGGCTGCTCGACGGCGCGCGCCGGGCCCGACGGCGAGGCCGGATCGACCGCCGCTCCGTCGCCCGGCTGACCGGCTGGCCGGTGGTGCTCGTGGTCGGTGCGCGGCGGCAGAGCGCCTCGGCCGCGGCGCTGATCGGCGGCTTCGCGCGGCACGATCCGCGGCTGCCGCTGCGCCGGGGGTGATCTTCAACCGCGTCGCCGAGGCTCGCGCCGCCGCGCCCTGCTCGAAAACGGCGCTGGCGCGCCATGTCCCGGGCGTTACCGTGCCTCGGCAGCGATGCCGCACGACCCGGCCCTGGCACGATGCCGGAGCGGCATCTCGCGGGCTGGTGCCGGCCCGGACGAGCGGGCCGAAGCCGAAGCGGCCATCGAGCAGGCCGCACGACGGCCGTGTCGGGATCGCTCGACATTCGATGCGCTGCTCGCGCTGGCGCGCCCCTCGAATTTGGATGTCGCGCGCCGCGATGGTTCCGTTGCCGCCGCTCGGGCGGCGGATCGCGGTCGCCGCGCGACGAGGCGTTTGTCTTCGCCTATCCGCGGTGCTCGACGGCTGGCGCCGCGCCGGCAGCTGCAGCTGATCGTTCTTTTCGCCGTTGGCCGACGAGCCGCCCGAGGCGGAATGCCGACGCCAGTCTACCTGCCCGGCGGCTATCCAGGCTGCACATGCCGGCCGGCTCGCCGCGGCCGAGTGGTTCCTCGCGCGGTCTGCGCCGCGCTACGGCTGCCGGAACCGCGATCTACGGCGAGTGCGGCGGCTGCATGGTGCTGGGCGAGGCATTGACCGATGCCGACGGGCAGGCTCACCGCATGGCCGGGATGTTGCCGCTGGCGACGAGCTTTGCCGAACGGCGGCTGCACCTCGGTTATCGCGCGCTGACCCTGTTGCACGATGGGCCGCTCGGCCGCGACTGGCAGGCGCTTCCGCGGCCACCGAATTCCACTATGCGACGACGCTGTCCGCCGGCGGCGAGGCGTTCACAGCGCGATCGATTCGTGCGGGGACCGATCTCGGCTCCGCTGGCTTGCGGCGCGGCTCGGTGCGCCGGGTCGTTCATCACACCTGATCGACCGCGAGGACGATTAGAGCCGCCGGCCGGTTTCCGGGTCGAACAGGTGGATGTTCCGGGGCGGATCGCGAAAGCGCGCGATATCGCCGAGCGGCGGCGCAAAATTCGCCGCGGTGCGGGCGGTCATCCTCACGCCGTCGGCCGAGCCGGCCTGCAGGATCGTGTCGGCGCCCAGCCGCTCCCAGCAGCTCGACCCGCAGCGCCAGCGGCCGTCCGGGCGCGAGGTCGAGGATGCCGGCGGACCGCAGCCCGACCAGCGCCTGCCGATCCTCCGGCTTCGCCGCCGCGCATCGAGCGGCAGCATCACATCGTCCGATCGTGAGCGCCGCCGTCCCATCGGCGCGGCCGGCGACGAGGTTCATCGCCGGCGAGCCGATGAAGCCGGCGACAAAGGCGGTGGCCGGGCGCTCGTAGAGATCGAGCGGCGGCCGATCTGATCGACACTGCCGCGCATTCATGACGATCAGCCGGTCGGCCAGACGTCATCGCCTCGACCTGGTCGTGCGTGACGTAGATCGACGGTCGTCGCCGAGCTCGCTGCTGCAGCCGCTTGATCTCGACCCGCATCTGCACGCGCAGCTTGGCGTCGAGGTTGGACAAGCGGCTCGTCGAACAGGAACACCTTGCGGGTCGCGCACGATGGCGCGGCCCATCGCGACGCGCTGGCGCTGCCCGCCCGAGAGCTGGCGCGGCTTGCGCTGCAAGCAAGCCGTCGAGCTGCAGGATCTCGGCGGCCGCGGCCGACCCGGCTGCGGATCTCGGCCTCGGCTCATGCGCCGCATCCGCAGGCCATAGGCCATGTTGTCGTAGACGCTCATGTGCGGATAGAGCGCGTAGTTCTGGAACACCATCGCGATGTCGCGGTCCTTCGGCTCGATGCCGTTGACGATGCGTCCGTCGATCGCGACGGTGCCGGCGCGTGACGGTCTCGAGCCCGGCCACCATGCGCAACAGGGTCGACTTGCCGCAGCCCGACGGACCGACCACGACGACCAGCTCGCCGTCGCGCGACCTCGCAGCTCACCCGTGCACGACCTCGCGATCGCCAAACGATTTGCGGACCCCGTCGAGGCTTACCGTGGCCATGGGTCAACCGCTGTTGAGCGCTTGCTCATCCGCCACACGCGCCACAACCGTCATCCCGGCGAAGGCCGGGATCCACCATTCCGCTGCTCGTGCCGCTGACAAAGTGGGTCGGCCTTCGCCGGGACGATCGACTGGGGATGCGACGGGCATCTCAGAACGAAAACTCGCTATGCATTGCGTGACCCGGGACCTTCAGAGGAAGATGCCCGGATCCCAGCGCAGGCGCTGCTCGCCGCCTGGGGAGAAGCGCTGCGGAATCCGAGCTTCTCCAGCAGGCGAGCGGCGCCCGATTGGTTGACCGGGCTGACCGTCGCCGTCACCGGCACCATGCGCGCGAGAATCGCGTTTCGATCAGCCTGGTGAAAATCCCTCTGATGGCGATTGGCTTTTCACGCACGCCGCCGTGGCAGCAGTTCGAGCACCTCGTGCTCGGCGTAGTGACGTCCCACCTGGTCGGGTTCGGCGAGCAGAAATCCGACGATCCGGCCGGCCTCGTCGTTGCGACCCAGGACTTTCGCCCGAGCGCGCGCAATTGCGGATCAGCGCGTAGAGCGCCTCCTCGCGTTCTGCGGCTCGGTGGTTGAACCGGGATCTCCCGCGCGATCTCGATCAGCACCGCGAGAATATCGGCGGCCTCGTCGAGCACAGCGGGGCGGTAGGCGATCCCAGTCATGCTATTGGCACGCTATTTCTCCGCCTCGACCAGGCCTTTGACGAACCAGCGCTGCATCAGCAGCACGACCAGCCCGGCGGCAATACCGCCAACAGCGTCGTGGCCATCACGATCTGCCATTCGGTCTGCGCTGTCGCCCAGTGCCGATCATCTGGCGGATGCCGATTACGATCGTCGTCATCGACGGCGTGTTGGTGACCAGGAGCGGCCACAGATACTGGTTCCAGCCATAGATGAAGAGAATGACGAACAGCGCGGCGATATAGCAATACGTAACCT
>ERZ1370068.1571-contig-11479_pt1 | contig 56023 bp, 101 predicted proteins | sample MGYA00561227_ERZ1370068 | MGnify/ENA primary metagenome ERZ1370068 (study PRJEB38410, sample SAMEA6850437) | metagenome | study: Metagenomic assessment of the ecological functions of the soil: analysis of the soil microbiota associated with the... | reverse complement strand
TTGTACTTCGTTCAGTTACGTATTGCTAGGATCTAACACTAGCGAACCTTGTAGCCGAGATCGGACACCAATTGGAAACCATTTAACAAAACATCAATGTGCTAATACAACAGTCAAAGAGTCACAAGAGACGAATACAATTACCTACTTGAACTTGAAACAGCAGTCGCTTTTTTAAATGACGAGTTTGCCATACACAAAGGGTTTGACTATATGGTGAATTGGACGTAATCCGACCAATAACGGACGCCCATGAAACTGAAAGGGGTGAAAATGCAATGGGGCTTTCTTCCTTTTATTGGGTCAAGACAAAAGCGATGTTGAAAATTTTAGTGAAGGGCTACAAAGACGAACAGGGAAAATTTCGCATAAGCGCGATCACCACTCTTAATCGCATCGAAGTGAGGAACTGCCAACTAATATGTACAAGGATTCGGCAAAAAAAAGACGATGCTTTGGTTTAGCCTGATCGGGTTTTTACGAGTGGATGCACGTCCGAGTCGTTGGCAAGAGCGGCAAGCTATTAAAGACGAAAGAAAAATTTCCGTACCTTAATTCGCATGCAGGAATGAATCCGGAGTTTTACCTGGCTGGCGTGTGGGAGTGCCTTGGTATGATACTGAAGCAAAACGACACGACGGATACCTTTGCCATCACGTTTACGACAGAGGCTAATCTGCTGATGAAGCAAATCCACAACAGCCAAGAGCGAATGCCAACCATCCTGCCGGGAAGTACTTGCGGAAGCCTGGTTATATAAGGGATCTAACTGATCAAGAAATATTGGACATTGCCAATTATCAGGTGGCATCCACGGAAATGATCGCGACACCACTAGATAGGAATTCTTAAAGAAATCGAATCCCAACACAACTGTGATCTATAAGGAAGTTCTGAATTGGTGTATTCTTAGAATGTCAATCATCGACGGACCTGAGAAACTGACTAGATAATAAGTAAACAGCATCGCTACCCCTACCGATTTTGGTCCAACGACTTATTATTTTTGTGATTCAGTATTTTTGGGCAAAAATCCTTTAAAATGGCCAAGTACATCACAATGGTTTATGAAGGGGAAAAACATGACGAACGATTTGGTTGGGACTATGAAGCTAAGTCAATTCTCTTTCAATCTTCCAGAACACTGAGAACTCCATCCGCAGCCATGGAAGACTTCAATCAATATCATTACCCAACGACAGGGCTTGGTTTGCTTATATGAGAGTAGTTGATAACGGAGAAATAGTTGACGAGGAAATGTTCGATAATTCCATCGCCAAAATTGAATAATACCTTTAAGGACACTTCAAACATTTGAAATATGCTGTTTGGTGAGTTAAAAAATCAGAGTTAGAAAAACTTACATTCAAGGCCTGCCGAAGGAGCCAGTTGAGAATAAAGCTACTTTGGCATCGAGGGCAAGGTTCAACAAAAATATTCTTTGGATGCGCCAGTGGGGTCGCAAGGAGTGGGTAGGAAGATATATCCGAAAGATGCGAAGAAAAGGACTGTAGAGTACTACGGACAGCATTATGATTCCATTGAATTGAATGCAACTAATTATAAACTCTATAAAGCAGACGTGCTCAAGGATGGGCTGAGAAGGTTAACAATCCCAATTTCAAATTTTGCCCGAGGCCCACCGAGGAATGAGCTTTGTAAAGACGGCTGAAGGAAAGCAGAATTGACAGAGACGTTTCTTAAAAATATTAGGGGTTTGAAAAAAATCTAGGACCTGTATTTATAACTCATGATGAAAGACTCAAATGGGATGAACAAGGCGAAAAAGATTTCTTTAAATACCTGGAGTGATCACTGCCGCCAGACTTTACCTTCTTTATAGAAGGAACGGTGGCCGGGTTTTTCAGCGATAAAAACTCATGGAGCGCTATTACGCCAAGCTAAGAGGAGTGAGGTGGAACAATCATAGCTGACACAGCGGCAGACAAGACGTCCTTCATGCAACTTACAATTCAAAAGCATTCATCCGATTTGTTGGGAATAGTCTTCATCCATCTGACTACCCAAGAATAGATAATTGGAATACAGTTGAAGAAATGGATTGATGCGGGCATTTGAAGAATTTTACTTCTTTATGCACATGCACGACGAAGGACTATCGCCAGAATTAACTCAATGCGTCGTTACAGAGTTTCAACAAGAGATGCAAGAGTTGAACCTTCAGGAAGTCAAGTTCATTAAATAGTCAAGGATGGAGTCTGAATATTTTTCATTATAAATTCTCATTCTTAAATAGCTCTATGGGGCAGACATAATACCGGTTTATGAAGGCTAAGCAACGAGGACAAACACGAGTATGACGAAAAGGAAGGTGCTACTTTGTGAAGAGCTGAAAACACCAATGGAATTAAGCACTTTGAACTATATCGCTCAAAATCTGGAGTGGCATACGCATACGAAATGATCCAGAAATTCACGATGAAATAATTCAGATCTCGGAAAACACATTGACTACAAGACAAATTAACTAGAAGTAAGCTACAGATCAATTTGGAGCCTGGGACTACCCGGGCTTTTGCGAGATCCAGGAAATTGTGCTAATAGCTGCTATAATTTCTCAGTGAGACTTACTTGTCCCTCTTTCAATTTATTTTCTCTATATTGGACTTTGCTTCATCAAAGCACGAAAGCAAAAGTTCATGAGATTTACTAGGGGTTAATTATATTCTCTTGTCTCATTTTGCAACTCACAGAATTAAAAATTGAGCGACTTCAACGTTGGCGGCCATGCCTCACTTAATAGTCTTGACAGCATTTTTAGGACAGAAAATGTATATTTTCAGTAACTCTTCCCACTAAGAAAGATTCATCTGAATATATTTTTTATAAGAAACGGAATAGCTCTGACGCAATCGACGGCTTATAATAGCAATAGTCGAAAAAAACAATCCTAATACCATTTGGAGAGTGTCAACATCTGATGTTGAATATAATAGTCTAAAGGCCGAATGCGATAACGATGATAGTTCTTATCGATTGACTGAACAGAAAATTATTAACAGTGTACTCATGTTCAGTTATTGCAAATATGGTCTTACAGAAGTACTATTTTTAAAAATTCCTTTGAGAACAGGGCCGTGTATAATGTAAAGAAATGGATTCCTTTGTCCATAGACTGTTTTGAAATAATTCGTTGTGATTAAGTACGGTCGATTTTCCTAATGAGATAGTTCTGTGGAATGAAATCTATAAACATCAATGACTGTTAGTCATGTTCAATGAAACCCCTTAAGATCAAATTACAGAACGTTTCCTTAATACTGCAGGGATTCAAAACAATTTCTTTAAGATTTAAATATTCAAAATTTTTATTCGATGACAAAGGCTTAATCGGCATTTAGTAAATATTAGAACCACGTTTTTGGAAATGTTAGTAATAGATTTAGCAAAATGCTTTAGCGACAAGAAAAATGAAAAACATAATATCTTCAAATTGTTGAAGGCTTGGATGATGGAGAATTTCGGATTTGTAACTTGTCAAAGAAATCATAACAGAATCATTAGCGCGTTTAAATAAATTTGAAAAGCCTTTCGGAAATCAATTATCCAGATTAGGGACAAGTTCGTTGCTCACACTGACCAATATGGATCGTTTAAATACCGCGGGGTTTTTTGAAAGGGTTGAAGCGCTAATTAACGTAGGATGATAGCGAGGTCTTAGTTTGTAGTAAAAATACAGTTCATGAGAAGCAATAACAAATGTGCTCACTTTAATAAAACGTTTCTGATTTGCAAAGTGAATAAGAGCACGATAATGCGATCCTCTCTCATAAGAAATGAAAAGTATGTAAGTTGCCCCTAAATCAAATTCTCCTCAATCAAATCTATTATAAGCACCAACAACATCGTCTCCCTGAAGCATTGTGTTCGGGTGTAAATGGATCTGCCAGCCATAGTTGGCAGTCTTTGTTATGCCCCCCATTGTAATACTTGTTGATCATTACCTGGTACCTGCCTCCACATCCCAATGGTGCAGATACTTCAATGTGTGCCTGGTTTCATCGCCAAATTGCGCATCAAATTCGATGGAGTCCATGAGATTCTAATAACTCTAAATGTATGTCGAAAAGCATGTCAAGTACTCTAAACAAAAAGGGCTTCAGTTCTACTCGAAACCACTTGACTCTGTATTGAGTGGGAGTTGACGGGATCGAGACCGCCGACCCTCTGCTTGTAAGGCAGATGCTCTGAACCAGCTAGGCTAAACTCTCCTTTCCAAATTCTGGATGATACTTCGCTATCGGGACCTTGTTTTCTGAAGCTCCTGCCGTCGCTTGAAAAACTACGGCCAGCTGAGCTAAACTCCCTTTTGAGGAGTGCAAAGATAGGGCGGTGGGTTTTTCCGGCAAATAATTTAAATGTTTTTTCTTTGCATTAAATCAATGTATGTCTTACTGCACTTACGTTTTAAATGGGGCAAAAGATTCTGTACATAAATTGTATCACGACAATGAGTATGGTTTTCCTCTGAAAGAAGACAATGCCCTGTTTGCAAGATTGGTTTTGGAGATCAACCAGGCAGGTTTGAGCTGGGAAACCATTCTAAAAAAGAAAGATAATTTTTTAAGGCGTTTGATGATTTTTAATATTGATAAGGTTTCTCGTTATTCAGACAAGAAAATTGAAAAGCTTTTGCAGGACGCCGGGATTATTCGTAACCGGTTGAAGATCGAAGCGACGATCAGCAATGTACAAAAATTAAGGAAATTCAAAAAGAATTTGGTTCTTTCAAAAACTGGCTTGATCAGCACCACCCAAAGACGAGGGAAGAATGGGTAAAATTGTTTAAGCAGACATTCCGGTTCACTGGGGAGAAATTGTAAATGATTTTTGGTGAGTACAGGTTACTTGCCAGGAGCCCATGATGAAACCTGTCCCATTTATAAAAAGTATTAAAACAAAAACCCTCGTGGATGGAGATAAAGAAAGGTTAGTTCGAGGTTGTAATGCAGGTAAACGATAATGTTGTCCGTCTAAAACAAACAGTTCATCAATTTCACAGGTCCAGAATTTATAGATCGGGGATTTTGATAAGATCTTTTTCACTTCTCTTTTGTTATCGGCGTTTAATGTTATCCACGCTCTTTGAGTTTCCATGCTTACTGCATAATGATCAATAATACCTTTATTAATAAGATAATTTATATAAGTGCGGTGAGGGGGAATCAGGTCTTTAAACTCCTCGTGAATTTCAAATTGTATGGTTACCTGGTATTTGGCCATCTCTATAAATGACAGAATAAAACTAAAATAGTTGCTTGATGTGCGAAATTAATTTCGGCGAGTTCTTTAATTTTATCGCCAGGGAACGTTAGCTCTCGCGATAGTCATCGGGATGGTTTGAAGCGTTATCCTGGCAATGTAGGCGGTCTGGTTCATGTGGTAGCTTTCAGAACCAGGACATTAAATAGTTATTTCAAAAAGAATTCTGGAACGTTAGCTCAGTTGGTTCAGAGCATTACCTTGACAGGGTAGGGGTCACTGGTTCGAGCCCAGTACGTTCCACCATGACTTAACGATCGGGATCCATTCCTGGGAGAATCTCATCGGCTATTTTGTCTAATTGTTTTGTGGGGATGGTTTCTTTGCCGTCATGTATGATAATTCTATAATAAAACCGAACTGATTCTCCTTTTTTTCAACTGAAGATTCTTTTCACTTTTACCGTTGGTGAATATTTTTCTCCCAAGGTTGGCCGCAAATAAACCGTAACCCCGCGCATGCCAGAAAGTGGGATAATTTGATTAGCCGGGGTGATCAACGATGACAATGCTTACCGAATCTTTTCCCATTTTTCCATACATTTTACACCAAACCGCTCTGTGCTCCACGCATCATCGCCTTGTTTTCCTTCACTCGTAAGATAATTGCCATTTGCAATACTGTCTGTGCTCTTCTTCACGATCGTTACATTTCCTTTATCGTCGGTGAATTTTTGATCTGTCATATGATGGAATTTGTAATTCATGCGCTACTCTCAACCCCAGCATTCCATCTTTGTGCATCTGCAAAGCAGAATATTTGTATTGGCTTTAAGGTGGTTGATCTGTCAATGATGCGCCAGTGAGGAGTGCCGCTAAATTCGAATTTTGTTGTTTCTTCCAGCAACACTTCATTTTTTTGATTGACCCAGTTGGCATGATACGACAATACACCTTTGTCACCGTCTGATGTTTCAATGATCTTGTCTGTTTTTATCCAGCCATACAAATGTTTTTTTTCCGGCAGGAATAGCATATGAATTATTCCAGAAGTCCAGCCCATTTACATTTTCATAATTGAACCAAAGGCCGACATGATGCGGATGATCTGTTGGTTCGCCCGGTATCGGGTGAAGCGGAAACCCCCTGGTGATCATCGTTCCATTTGGATGCGTAGATCGGATACAGCACTGGCTTTTCCAATGTGTCGCGGATAAAAAAACTGGTGAATAATTTTTGTCCGATAAAGACATCTGATCTTGTTTTCATTTTTCTCTTTGACGATACTTTCACCATTTCTTTTTGTGCAGTTGAAACAAGACGAATGAGATGATGCTCACTGTTAGGGAAACAAAATATTTTTCCGTGTGCATCTTTGGCAATTGTCATTCTAGTATTTAAAGACGTTTCCACCTGCCATCACTTCCTGGGTTTTTGAATCGAACGTTACTTTTAAACCCGTATGTACTGCGGCATTTGTCATAATGGTTGCGATAGAATGACTATACCCTGCTTCCAACAGGGGCATTTGGTTGTTTGCGGCTGCGAATACATTCCATCCAGTTTCGTGATATGATTTGAAGTAAGCTGATCTCCACCGGTATGTTAGCTGAAGCAACCACTTGCTCAGTTTGTGCCAGGTTTACATCGGGCAATAAGTTGGGCTGCATGTTCATTTCATCAGCAAATCTTTTTGTAAGACCACCTGTTGGTGAAACCTTATTGGTGATGAGATTTAATTCGCCACCGTTGGAATAATAAATTTCCGCGGGATGTTCATCGCCATTATGCATCTCGCGATGAAAATGTAACCTGGAATCCTGACGCCAGATCATCTTCAGGACCATAGTCAAATACCGCTGTCATTGTATCCCAGTTCTTTCTTCCGTCTTTCCACATATAAATTCCGCCATTTGCAACGACGCTACGCGGATGTTGCAGGCCACTAAACCAGTGCACAGTATCTATCTGGTGACTCATCCATTGACCCGGCTGTCCTGATGAATAAGGCCAGAACAGGCGGAACTCTAAATATTTTCTTGGGTCAAATGATTCAAAAGGCCTGTTTAATAAAAATCGTTTCCAGTCTGTATCCTCTTCTTTTAACAGTGGAACCAGTGGCAGGTCTTCGCCAGCGACCGGGTTGATTAACATTCCAGGTCAACTCAACCATCGTTATCGGCCCAAACTTTCCTGATTTTATAAAACTCTTCTGCTGATTTGTAGTTTGCCCCGCTTCTCCGTTGTGATCCGATCTGCACGATCTTACCAGAATCCTTTATTGCTTTTAATGCCGGCACGGTTGTCTTCCATGGTCTCTGCAAACGGTTTTTCAACATAGGCGTCGCAGCCTGCCTTCACGGCTTCGATCGCATGCAGGGCATGTTGAAAATCGGCAGTGCTGATAAATACCGCATCCACTAACTTTTTATCATACATCTCTTCATTGTTACGGCAAGCTGTTATATCGTGCTTCATCTTGTCTTTCCATACAGCGGCTCCTTCCTCCCTGCGTTTTTTCCAAATATCTGAGACAGCGACCAGGTCGAAATTCAATTCCTTATAATGATTCATAAAACAAGGAAGATGCGAACTGCGATGACGATCAGAAAACCAACTACCCCCACTCTTACCCCTGTCATTTGCCCCGATGATGCGATTGTAGCTTTGTAGCAGTCCATGCAAGTTTTGAAGCCATGATGCCGGCTCCCGCAAATGCTGTTTGTTTGATGAAATGACGACGTGATTTTTTCATAATACAATCTGGATTGAGTTTGATCTTTTAATTGAAGAGAAAAATTTCTTTTAGTAAATGAGCTGAGAAAGTTAAGAAAGAAGTTTCCTGATAACAATTACTAAAGAAAGGTTGCGCTATATTTTCCAGTCTACGATCTCATTTTTCCCATTCGGCCTTGTAAGGAGTTGTGATCTTAATATAGTTATCGGTAAATCCTTCCATCATCCCCGCCCGACTGAGTCGTTCAGGCGGGTATTCTTTTCATTCGCTTCGAAACAGCACTTTGCGAACCTGGCCGGTGTGCTGCTCTGTGAAGTATTGCATTTTCATGTAAGAAAGATTACGGAGGGTTTTGTTTCTTTCATGACGAACATTTATCGGAACAACAGGCTTTATAGATAGTGCTTGCGTATTGTCTCTTTCCGAATAAGTAAAAACGTGGAGGTATGAAATATCCAATGAATGCAGGAAGTCAAAGGTTTCTTTAAAATCTTCATCAGTTTCAGAAGGAAAACCAACGATCACATCAACACCGATACAGCAGTGAGGCATTAAGGTTTTAATAAGATGTACGCGATCAGCATATAGTTCGCGCCTGTATCTTCTCCTCATCAATCCCAGTATTCTGTTGCTGCCACTTTGCAGACGGTATATGGAAATGCGGCATGAACTTATCGCTGTTGGCTACAAACTCAATGATCTCGTTAGTAAGTAAATTAGGTTCAATGGAAGAAATACGATAGCGCTGAATGCCTTTTACATTTTCCAATTCTTTAATCAACTCGAATAAAATTTTCTCCTTTCTTCGTTGGAGATTGCCTTGAATCTCCGAGGCCCTTCGGGGTGGGCCTCGGAAATCACCAAGATTAACCCCGGTCAATACGATCTCTTTACACCTTGCGAAGCAAGATGTTCGGCATTTTTTATTACATGATCAATTAGAATCGCTTCGACTTTTTCCTCTTGCCAATGGGATGGTACAGAAAGAGAGCAACTGTAATCACAAACCATCCTGCACCTTCAAAAAGTTCTCGTGCGGTCGTGAATAGAATAGGATGAATGGAAATCCGAAATTTCGCCAATGTCACAACTGCAAATTTTAGCAGGATCGCCCTTGCTTAACTCTTTAATGTGATTGACAAGATTAAATTTTTCGGCAGCTCCCAGGACGAGATCAACACCGGGGATCTCAGAAATTTCCTTTGGTTTTAGCTGGAGCATAGCAGCCGGTGATAACAACAAAACTTTCGGGAGCTTTTCGCTGAATACGGCGCACCAGCTGGCGGCATTCTTTGTCAGGCATTTTCAGTAACCGAACAGGTGTTGATGACATACACATCAGCCAATTCGTCAAATTCTTTTTTTGAAACCTTCGCCTTCAAGCATCCTTGACAGGGTCGAGGTTTCAGAAAAATTGAGCTTACAACCAAGTGTATGAAAGGCTACAGTTCTTGCTTCTGCCATAGCCGGCAAAGATAGCTAATAGTGAATGAGTGATAAGTCCCGACGCAGCGAAGCTGGTCGGGTCTGACGACCTGATGAGTGTCAGACTCAGTCAGAGATGCCGACCGCAAGCGTCGGCATGATGACTGCCAAATTTGGCAATATTCTAACGCGGCATTATTTATGATTTTCCGTCATCTGTGCATCTTAGTATTTTGCATAAAACTTTTATTTATGAAGAAATGGAGTGTTGGTTTGATGATGGTGATGACCTCATTAATAACATTAGCGCAGGAAAAAAATAAGAGCAATACATTATTATGGGAAATAACCGGCAACGGCCTGCCGAGACCATCCTACTTGTTTGGTACAATACACATGATCTGTTCCGGCGATGCAGTGTTGAGTGATAGTTTGAAAACTGCGATTGAAAACAGTGATGAGGTTTATTTTGAAGTGGACATGGATAATTTGCTTGAAATGCTTGGTGTAATGAGGAAAATGAAAATGCGTAATGATACCACCTCTGGCAGATCTTCTCAGTAAAGAAGATTATGCCAAGGTGAAAAATTATTTTGAGAACAAGGAAACCTTGCTTCCTTTCTCCGTTTTGGAGACTTATAAACCATTATTGGCAGCCTCTATGTTAATGGAAGGGAGTACTGAATGCGAATCTCCTGAGGCAATGGAAGAAGTGATCATGAAAGAAGCGAAACAACATGGGAAAGAGCGTAAAAGGGTTGGAATCGATGTCTTTTCAAATGAGCATTTTTGACACAATTCCGTATAAAATGCAGGCGATGCAACTGGTAAAATATGTAGACGATGCTGATAAAGGAACCAATGATGATACAAAGGAGTACGATAAACTAATGCAGGCTTACAGAGACCAGGACCTCTCAAAACTCGAGGAGCTCACAAAAACAACTGATATGGGGATTGCCAACTTTACCGATATCTTGCTATATAACCGAAACAAAAATTGGGTAGAGAAATTAAAAACTATTTTACCCGATAAGTCTGTTTTGATCGCTGTGGGGGCAGGGCATTTGCCCGGCGACAAAGGCGTAATAAACTTACTGCGTAAAGCCGGTTATATTGTAAAACCTGTACCAAACAAGATCAAAAGATCGAACCAGATATAAACTTTCTAAAGATCAAATCCTTTCCAGGTTGCTGAAAAAGAAATTTCCCTCGATGATTCGCGTTCGCATCACTGTCGCTTCCATGAACGGCGTTTTCTCCCACAGAAGTTGCAAATAATTTTCGAATGGTTCCTTCGGATGCCTGGGCTGGGTTTGTGGCACCTATAAGATCACGAAACGATGTTACCGCATTTTCCTTTTCCAAAATAGCCGCAATGATAGGACCGCTGCTCATAAATTGAACAAGCTCTCCGTAAAAGGGCCTTTCTTTATGAATGGCATAAAATTCTCCGGCTTTTTCTGACGAAAGTTTAGTCAGCTTCATTGCTACGATCCTGAATCCCTCTTTTATAATACGATCAATGATAGCGCCAGCATGCCCATTTTTCATGGCGTCCGGTTTTATCATAGTGAATGTCTGTTTGCTCATACACATTTCTTTTAGCGGCGCAAATGTATAAGAAAGTTGGAGTGAAATGAAATTGTTTTTGTGGAAACAGATTTTACGGCAAATTCTTTTGTATTTACATTTGCCGTCCGCTTGACTCCTTAGCTCAGCTGGTAGAGCAACAGACTCTTAATCTGTGGGCCCAGGGTTCGATCCCCTGAGGGGTCACAAGGTCCTGATCAGTCAGGGCTTTTTTATTTCTGTCCGGTGAGCGCAATATAAGAGTTTTGGGATCTTCCCGCCTCGTTGTTCCTGATCAAAATTCCCATACGCGCAGCAATGAAAACTGCAAAAAAACGTTCATAATATAGCGTAAACCCGTACCCTGTATGCTTAGAGCCACCTTGTTGTCCCTTTGTATCATTCTTGTTACTGCATCTTACTCCCAGTCGGTTAAGCTTGTTCCCAACAATCCCATAGCGAAAATAGCCGGAAGGATGCACGGCGAAGAAGAAGATTATGCCATTACCATCGGCAGAACTATTTTTCTTAGTTGCAGCAAAGAAGATTTTTTATCCGATACTCCATGGGTAAGACACGAATTCACTCACGTGCAACAATACAGAAAATATGGTGTCCTTGAATTTGCTAAAAGATATTTGTTCTTTGCTATATTGTTTCATTCATACAGCAAGAATCCATTTGAGAAAGAAGCTATTTCTGCTGAAGGGCAAAAACCTAAGTACAAGAAACCCACGCTAACTATGAGCTCTTACTAAGTTCAGCAGAATATTTTATGACGCGATCAGTTTGAGAAATTCATCTTTTTTTCTTCTTGCCACATCAATTACATCCCCATTTTTGCATCACAACTTGTCCGCCTTCACCGCGAATATATTTTGCTATATAGGTAAGATTAATAACATGCGAGTGGTGAACTCTGTAGAATCGATAAGGCAGCAGCATTTCTTCAAAATCTTTCAGGAGACGCGGTAACGAGTAATGTTTGACCACTCAGCAAATGCAATTTTGAATAGTTTGAACTCGATTCGACACGAACGATATTTTTTATATTAATGAACTCCATTCCTTCTCCCGTCGGAATGGCGATCCGGTCTTCCTGCGATCTGTTTTCCTGCAGACTTCTTTTCAAAACACTTAATTTTTCCTGGGTCTGCCGTTTATGCTTTACCATTAGCCGGCTCACGGCATTTTGCAGATCCTCCACGGAGATCGGTTTCATCAGGTAATCAAAGGCACTTATGCGGATAGCGTCAATGGCATAATGGTTATAGGCTGTTGTAAAGATTATTTCAGCATCAACATCCTGGAGTTCTTCCAGCATCCTGAATCCGTTCATTCGCGGCATTTCAATATCAAGAAATATCACATCCGGCTTATAATGGCGGATCAGGAATATTGCCTCTTCGGGTTTACCCGGAGTAGCCACTATTTTTATTTCAGGACAAAACTCTGCGATCTTTGCCGCAAGTTTTGCAGACTGCTCAGTTCATCATCTACTAATATCGCCTTCAGAAATTCCATATTTAAACTGCCTTTATCAGGATGTCCACCTTCGTTCCTGATGACTCATTATTTTTATCAAACAGGTCAGTAATGGTTACACGACCGTTTGCATGTTGCTTGCGATTAAAAATATTAATGCGCTCTTCTGTAATGGACAAACCTACACTTTTATGATGAGGCCTGTTTTGTTGATTGTAGTGAGATGATAATTGTCCGGCCTATACCATTGTCTTCAATACTGTAGTGAATATATTCTCCTTCCAGGATGGCTGACACCGTTAAGCTTAGATCATCTTTTTCGCTATGTGCCAGGCCATGCACGATCGCATTTTCAACATAAGGCTGAATGAGCAGGGCCGGGACTTTGTAATCACCATTGAGCAAGAGAGGATCTACATGAAGCCTGAAGCAAAATTTGTTATTGAAGCGCAATTGCTCCAGGTCAACATACAAACGCAATGCCTCATATATCTTTGGCCAATGGCACCAGTTCATTGCGGCTACTGTCAAGGATCATTCGGATCAGCTTGGCAAATTTGTTCAGGTAACTGCTGGCAAGGCGTTTTTCGTTTTTGCATCATAAAATTTTCAATGCTGTTCAGGCTGTTGAAAATAAAATGTGGGTTCATCTGCGATCTTAACGCCATCATCTCAGTCTCAGCAATTTTTTGTTTGAAGGAAGCTTCTTGTCGGATGTGTATGATACGCCTGCGTATCAGGAACGTGGCCACAGCGATGTGTAAAAACAAGCATGCAAAGTTTGAACCAGTTAGTTTGCCACCAGTGAGGCTGAACAATGATCGCCACATCGTCTTCATTGCCTAACAGATCGCCATATTGATTTCCGCCTTTTACACGCAAAGTGTATTTGCCGGGCGAAAGATTATAAAAGCGAGATGACCGTTTTCGTTTTGCTGCCAATCATTCATTGCACCATCCAACTGATAATAGTACCGGTTGTCGCCATCATAATTCATAACAGAAAAATCCAGCGAGAATCGGTTTTGCCCGGGTGTGGCAATCATCTCCTTTTGGCCGGAAGAGGTAAAATGAAAAAAGTGGAGAATCCATTACCGATGGCTTCGCTGAAATGGACAGAGTACCGTTTGGTCGGTATGGGTTCAATAATTCGGATGGATCGGATATGGATGACGTATCCTTGCATGCAACTGTAAATAGAGTGATCTTTTCCTTTGTTGAAATGTGCCATTGGAATTATTTTTCAATCCTTGGGTGATTGTCAGTTGACGTATCTTGTCCTGTGGCGTGCATGGATATAAAAATGCCCCGCTCTGTATCCAACCAGGCATTTTGATTGTTCATCGAAAATGATCCCCGAAACATCCACTCCTCCCAGCAATTCATTCCTGGTATAGTCGCGTAACCACTTTTTTGACGACGGGTCAAATGCAAAAACACCCGTATAAGCTCGCTATCCACAATACTCCATCTATTGTCTTCTGACATGGATTCAAAACTATTGCTGTGCTGCTTCAACTCCTTTCCCTGGAATCTGAATACAAGAAATGAAATGATCTGATGCGGGATCGTATTTTAGAAGTCCTTTCACCAAAGGCTGTTATATATAAGTCCCTTTTGCTGCTGAGATATATGAGTAAGTAAATTAGGCGGAACACAAGTCATTGCAGCCGAGGTGAGGTGGTGAAGTGCTTCATGAATTTCCTGGCTATTGGATCAAAAACATAAATGCCATTGGGACCGTTGTTTCTTGTTCGTATCCACCACGAGCGATCATTGACCATTGTGATAGTTCGCAAACCGGTGATTGATGTCTCCGTCGGGAGGTTTATAAAGTCAGCGCTTTTTTGATCTCAGGTCATAGTGAACGAGAAATTCATTTGTAGTGAACCATAGAACGCTGTCACCCTGGTTGGTGATATAATACGGCTTTAAAGTATCATCCAAGGACAAAATCTCCATTAGTAGTTTGAATGCTACTAACCGTTTCCGTCAACACGCCATCGTTATCGAAATGAAAGAGACCCGGTCCCACCCAGCGTGTCATCCAATACCCATCTGTCAGACTGCACAGAGAATAGATCCAGTCTGAGCCTGTGGAATGTCGCCACATTGGAATTAGAGATATTCCACGAGATCGAAAAGTTGGTGCGAGGGCTCGCACATAACAAACCGCCTCCTTCGGTACCAATCCACAAAATGTTCTTGTCGATCAACAAAAATATACTGAACCACATATTTGAGTGTGAAATTGCTCCGGGAGTAAGCCGAGGTGAAACGTAGACTCTCTACTCTTGAGTGAAATGGGATCAATCATGATAAGACCATTATCCGCTTGCCTACATGCCAACCAACGGTGATGATGCCGATCCCACCATTCGGTAATGGAATGTGTGATCTCGACTCTGAACTTGCCGAGGTTGACACTGAAAAGCGCTGACCAGTCCTTCGGATCAAGGCTCATGAGGCCGCCACCAAAGGATCCCACCCAAAACTGACGATTCGAATCCTGGTAAATGGCTTCGATATTACCCATTAAAGGGGCCAAATATCTTTTCACGTCCTGCATCGATTTCTTGTCTACGCAGAAACACATAGTCCCTGTTTGCATGCCCCACAAGGTTCCCATGCGCGGTCGCTGGACCAGACGCTCTGTATGCTTCGATTCTTCTTTTTTAAGATCCTCAGGTTTTCTGATCCCCGTAAAACTTTTTGATAGTGAAATGTACTGTCGAAAAAATACATCGAGATCGATGATGTAGTGAGCCAGGTCGGAATTATTTTTATTCACAGATAAACATTTGGGTACTGGTCAGCATCCACGCTGGTCGCTATCAGCAGGATTATGGCGGAAATTCCTGAATGTGCCGTTATTTTTATCATAAATGCTGAGGCCTTCGCGTGTGGTGATCCACAATCTGATCCTTTCCACCAGGGACTGAGTCTGGTGAACACCATTGTTGACCAATGAATTTTCGTTCGAGGGGTTATGAAAGAACTGTCTTATCCGGTAGCCGTCAAAACGATTTAATCCATCCTGTGTGCCAATCCATATGAAACCATCGTGATCCTGGGCTGATGCTAGCTCACATTATTGTTAGAGAGTCCTTCCTTTTCAGTGAGATAATCGAACTGGATATTTGGAAATTGCTTGTGCAGAGGCGCATTGGCAATAAAGAAGCACGACCATATATAGGCGCCATGCCTTCACAATTTTTCTTTGATTACTAAATATAAAAAAATGCCAAATTACTTTGATGACATTTTTATCCCGGAGCAACCATTCATCAGCTACTTTGACGGAACATCAAATGTTTTTGATGACAAAATTATGTCCGTGTTGGCCTCCCGAAGATGCAGCTCCATGTTCATAGTCTCGCCCTTTGAGCTACGAAACTACTCAGTCCATTTGACAAGGCCACCCCAGTTAAATATAGTGCCAGAAAAAGCCAGTGCCGGCAGGTTAGGGCTAATGGTCTTGAGTGTGTTGACCAGTTTTGAAAAACCAGGAACATTGGGACTCATCCAATAGTCGCTAACACTCGTTCAGTGCCTCCGCCATGCTGAAGATGAGTGCAGGAGTAAGTATTCACGGTCTCCGTTCCGATGACTTCCACGTTAGGATCAGAATCTGGTGACCCACCATTTTTATTGACAGTGGATTTATGAGTAAGAAAATTATATGTGATAGTTTGATAAGGACTGGAGAATTTGTAAGAATATGGCAACATGCGACGATTACAGCAGTTCCCTTTTCGAATGTGACCTCATACCGAACGCCTATGGTAGTATCTATCGTAAACTATGTATTCCTATACTCGTAGCATACTATACCGGTCACGCTTCCAATATATGCGAGCAGTGCCTGTTTGCCGTTGTCTTTCTTGTTGTGCACAGGTCTGTTTCCCAAACGTTTCAGAGGGCCTCTGGCTTGCTGAGCCAAGAACTATTGGTAATAGAAGTAAGAAATTTCTTAAAAATTTCATCGATTAGTTTTTTATTATCTGTACATGGAAAAATTAATTGTTTCACATCGCCTCTATACTTTTCGGGCAATACAAATTTCTTCACAACTATAAGAGTCGTTGCAATGTCGTTTCAATGATCAATAGAAAACGTCTACTCTTTTATAAATTCAACTCTTCGGTTATTGGCTTTGCCTTCGGCTGTGTTATTTGTATCTACTGGTTGGGAAGCTCCTTTACCATCTGTTTCAAGCCGGGCGGCATCAATGCCGAAATCTTTTTGCCAAGGCTGGCCTTTACAGCATTCTGCCCGCCGTTTGGAAAGATTTAAATTGTCGGCATCCTTTCCATCTGAATCGGTATGCCCGACTATCTTGACTTTTACTGATGAGTTATCGGTAAGCACATTTGCAATGTCTTTCAAGACACCATAGGATTGTGGCTTGATCTTGTCACTGTTTACGTCAAACAAAATTCCACTTGTTACAAACTTTCCCTCGGTGATCAGTTTATTCCTGGTGTCGGGTGCGCCTGCAGCGAGCTTGATATTGCTAACCAGGTAGCGATCCTGGTCTTTCATATCACCCCATATTTCGAATAAAACAGTTCCATAGTTTTTATTATCGGCAAAGGCACGCGGCAGATCATATACTTTTTCTTCATTGAAGTAGACACGAAGCCGTTGTTTTTGGCGCCACACAGAAACATGCAACTTTGTTTTTCCACCGTTGCTGTTGAATTGACTTGTGTTGATCTCGTTTTTGATAACGCTGTTCCCGTCATCAAAACTTTCTTCTTGTGCCAGTCCGCCATTGGAACCTGCATTCGTGGGATGACAACCAATTTTTACTCCTGACCGCTTTTCTATAGGAATAAAACTGCCATCAAATACTTCTTTGCCAGCATTCTTGCCGCTTAAGAAATAGAGATACAGGTAAGGAGAATAAAAACTGAATTTTTCGTTACAGACCACATCACATTCAAGCGTGAAATTGTCCGGTAACTCTTTAATGTATTCAGGAATATATTTTCCTTGCTTTCTTACCATTAGCCACTGTCCCTGCTGGTTTGAAGTCGTTACTACTTCGCCGCTCGAATTTGTATTCCATGTTGCAGGAAAATCCCCGATCGCATCTTTTGAGAAATCATCATAAGCAAGAATTTTATCGCCCGGAATAAAATCGAACTTGCTATAGGTCTTAAAACTTGCAGGAGCGTCTTTGGTTTCTTGTTTTGAATTGTTGTCTGTGGTATTTGCTGAACCGGATGCAGAACCTCCCGATGTGGTATTGGTTGCAGTATTATCAGGGTTTGATTTCTTCTTTTTGTCAAATATTTTGCTCATGATCTTATCGGAGAGTTTATCAGCGGCTTTTTCTGTCGCAACCGTTGTTCCTTCCTTTGCTCCTTCTTTTACGCCCTGGGCCGCCTGCTGTTTAAGTATATCAGAGGTTGACTGAGCATGAGTTACCAGGGAAAAGGTTGCGAACAATACACAATAAGAATAAATTCCTCATAAAATAAAAATTTAAAAGATTGAAAAATCGGTCATGGTCTTCCATAATTGCTTCATGGGGTGTTGTATTAGCAGAAGACACGAAGCTATTAACCGGTTTTGCGTTTTTAAATTCCTAATGCGTAACTGGCAAAGTGCATTCAATAAATGGCGGGAAATAAATAGCGGGCTTTGGAAACTGATCGGGGAGACCAGCAGATACGCAAGTCTTAATAGAAATATTCTTCCCATCACCATCTTAACTGGCTGAAGAAGTTTTCTGCAAATAAAATTTAAAAGGGAAAATGAAGTTTTGAAGAGGCCACCGTGACTCCACCTGTTAGCTGAGCTAACAGGCGGGTCGGATTGTTTTAAAATCTTTCAATGGATGTTGGACTACGGCGGCTGGACAGTCATTTGTTGGCGTTAACCTCAAATTGTTTTCCATCGGATTGGATGTTCTAAGGACGTTGGATCTTAACTATTTTTCAAGGACAGGATCTTGGTTGGTTTTCGGTCGGGTTGGTCAGTTTTCTTAGGATCAATTGGTTTTGGTTTATCTCCTAAAAGGAAGAAGTTGATCGATATTGGATTTCTTGGGTTTGGTTTTTCAGGATATGGATAAATTCTTAGGACGGTTTTGGACATTGGACAGATTGATGCTATATCAATCAACTTCTGAAACAAAAGTATGTCGGCATTGTTAAATTGTATAGAGCAAAATTGCTCCTTTTTATTACGACAGTAATTACCGAAAGGACAAGTAATACAGCGAATATTTTTATTGCAAAATCACGAATGATGAGTTGGTACAATTACGATTTTACGTTTAAAATCTGATGGCCTATGATTTAGATTTCTCATTTCCCCAAAGCCTGGATGACATCGTATTTTGTAACAATATGAAAACTGCCTGCTTCATCTTTTGCCAGCACGGCGCCATTTTCTTTGTTGATAAGAGAGCTTAGTTTTTCCACAGGTGTGTCAAAATCAACAATAGGGTAGGAGGGCTCAAGTACCGATTCAACTTTTGAGTTTTTATCTCGGGATTGTCAAATATTTTTTGAAACAGACCACTTTCACTGATAGCTCCAACAGGTCCGTTATGATTCATCACGGGTATGTGTTCAATATCATATTTCTTCATCAACTCTACCGCTTCTGAAACTGTTTGAGCCCGGTTCAATGGTCACCAATTTTTGAGCTCCCCGTGCACTGATAATATCTTTGAATGTTTTTACATCAAGAAAACCTCTTTCGATCATCCACTGGTCATTATAGATCTTAGCCACATACCTGCTTCCATGATCATGAAAAATGCAGACGACCAGGTCATCCTTTTTCAATTTATTCTTTAATTGCATTAATCCCTGCAGACAGCTTCCAGCACTGTATCCGCAAAATATTCCTTCCTCCTTCGCCAATTTTCTTGCCATTACCGCACCTGCTTTATCGGTCACCTGTTCAAAATGATCGATCACACTCATGTCATAATTTTTAGGAACAAAGTCTTCACCAAAACCTTCACTGATATAAGGATGAACTTCATTGTTATCCACTTCGCCCGTGCGGAAATATTTTGTAAGCAACGAACCATATACATCAATGGCCCAAACTTGTATGTTAGGATTTTTTCCTTTAAATACATGGCCGTGCCTGTAATTGTTCCTCCTGTTCCTGCGTGTGCAAACAAGGTGTGTGATCTTTCCGTCTGTTTGCCTCCATATTTCAGGGCCAGTGGTTTCATAGTGGGCAAGACGATTGGCGAGATTATCGTATTGATTACATAGATATGAATTTGGAATTTCCTTTTCTAAACGTCTTGCAACTGAATAATAGCTTCTCGGATCCTCCGGTTCTACATTGGTGGGGCACACAATTACTTCAGCGCCTAATGCTTTTAATATATCAGCTTTTTCTTTTGATTGTTTATCAGTGGTTGTAAAAATGCATTTATATCCTTTGACCACTGCGACAAGGGCAAGCCCCATTCCCGTATTCCCGCTTGTACATTCAATGATCGTTCCGCCTGGTTTTAATTTTCCTTCCTTTTCTGCCATTTCAACCATCTTTACTGCCATTCGATCTTTTATTGAATTGCCTGGATTGAAATAATCCACCTTTGCCAGCACTGTGCAGGGGAAATCTTTGCAGATCTTATTCAGTTTTATCAATGGAGTATTGCCAATCGTTTCAAGGATGTTGTTCTTAATATCCATAACTTTCTTTGTGTTTGTAAAGTTAAGAATTTGGCAGGCAGCTTGGTCGCGAGGTTGTAATCTAACAGTCGTCTGCCGTGAATCGTGAATCGTCAATCGTGAATGATCAGTCAATGTCAGCCCGAAGTTCTTTTGTTTTAACTGAAAGATTTTACTCAATCCGTGTAAATCATTAAATCCGCGTAATCAGTGGTAAAAAAAGCCCTCGACGATATTGTCGGGAGCTTACCGGACCTGATGATAAAATCATCAAGCTTCTTTCTGTAATTTTTCTTTTTGGCTGCCAGGTATCTATCCAGCAACATCAATCCCAGCACCACATTGATCATCATAAAGACATTTACATACGTGTTATTGAAAAATTTGCCATAATCAACCTTACTGATATCGATCGGTAACTTATCATTACCGCTGGCATTCCAATCCACCTGTCCAAAACCATAGATTAAAAATCCAACGAACAGAGTGATAAAGAAGATACCAATACCCCAAATGATCTTGTTATTAATGTAAGCTTTTGCAGCCGGAGCAATTTGATACTTCGCGATCTCTTCCATCACATTTTTTGTAAACCGTAACGACGGTTCTTCCAATGCAGATGATTGCACCAGTTGATGAAGCTCAAGCAACTCGTGATATTTCTCCTTCCATTGCTTGTTTGTTTCGATCAATTTCTCAATGGCAGATGCTTCTTCAATAGAACTTAGTCCATCGATGAACTCCCACAATCTGTCATCAATATTATTTTTATTTTCTTCCATATTAAATGGCTTTTATCAGTTTAATGAAGATCTTTTATTTCTTCTGAAAAATATCTTTCCATTTTCTCTTTAATCTCGTCCTTGCCCTGTGTAACCGAACTTTAGCTGTATTGACTTCCACTCCAAGTATCTGACCGATCTCTTCAAGGCTTTGTTCATTTTTATAAAACAAAGTTATGATCTCGGCATCATCGGGGCTAAGTAAGGCAATCGCCTGGTTGACCATGTTCAGCCTCGACTTCTGTTCAACCTGGTTCGCCCGGAAACCAGAATCCTGGTTATCTGCTACCTCAAAGGTTCTTTCATCATCCAGAGACTTTACATCTAAACGCTTTTTTCTCAAAAGGTGATGCAAGTGGTGTTTACAATTGTATAAAGCCACGTGCTGAATTTTGCGGTGCCTTTAAAATCTGCCAAAGAGCGATAAGCCTTAACAAATATGTCTTGTGAAACCTCTTCCGCATCCTCCCGGTTTTTGGTAAAGCGGAAAGTAAGTGTAAACACATACGATTTATACCGCTCTACCAATAAAGCGTAGGCATTATGGTCGCCTTTCAACACAAGGCTGATGATTTCACTATCTGAAGGTCCGGCTGACATTCTATATTATAAGACTACAGTGCAACTCCCAGGGTTACATGACTAAGGTACAAGGTTAATTAGAGAAGGTGTGACATATATATAGTTGAGTTTTTGTAATTATTGTAACCTGGCTGAGCAGGTTGTGGTCAAAGTTCATGTAAGTTGATTCGAAAAAGTTCTTTACAAGCTGTAACCAAATTTTACAGGCGGTAGTCAAAGAATTAACGAACAAATTCATTCACAATAAAAATTTATTTTATGCACGGAGAATTTTTAATTCCAATTGTAATGTTTGCCGGAGGATTTGCTATGGTGTTTGGCATCGTTTACCTGAAAACGCGCCAAAACCTGGCCATGATCGAGAAAGGGATGAATCCAAGAGAAAAGGCAAGAAGATCCACGCCCACCTATCTTAAATGGGGTATGCTTCTCATCGGATCAGGTATAGGATTGCTGGCAGCTTTCCTGATAGATACCTTAATGATCCCACGGGAAATTGAACCTGTTGCTCTGTATTTTTCACTGATCGCGATCGGGGGCGGAATTGGTTTGGTGGCATCTTACAGGATGGATAAAAAGAATTATTGAATGGGGAATGACTAATAACTTTCTCTCAATAAAACTATAATGGCAGAGAATTTTACACCGGCACTTCCAACAAAATCTTCTCAACTTGAAAAAAAGTGGAGGGGTTTTGTTTAATTGTTGCTCCTGTTTTGTTTGCGGCTTCCACTTTCTTTTGGCAAAATGGAGAATATGGAGTGGAAGCAGCGATCCTGATCATCTTTTCAATGTTTTTTGGATCCCTGCGCTTACAGGTCTTTTTTCACTGATAAAAAATGAAATGCCCCGATTTGCCGTGTGGGGTCTATGGATCGCAGTGTTTGGATGCATCAGTGGTGTCTGTTTTGCCTTTCTTGGCTACCTGGCAACGATCTTCAATATTTCACATGAGCAATACCTTAATTCATTATCGCATTATCCTGTTACTTCTCAAATATTATTATTCGGATCCGGGCCATTATTTCCCTTAAGCATTTTTGTTCTTGGAGTCAATTTGATGTTGAAGCGATCTGTTCCTGCCTGGACCGGTTTACTATTTTGCCTGGCCGCAATTGGTTTTCCATTAAGTCGCATTCCACGCATTGAATGGATGGCACATATTGCCGACCTGGCCATGCTTATTCCTTCGGCTGCAATTGCATGGCAAATGCTCAGAAAATAAGAAGTTAACGTGGCTAATCTTTCAAGACTTCAAGGGCTTTTTTATAGCAGTATCATCCATATTCAAGATCTCATAAAATCCTTCATTTCTCCATTTATAACGTGCGAGATAAGCCTTCAATCTTTGCTTAATTGCCTCCTGGTCTCTCTCCGGAACATTTCTTAAATAGATGGTGTCTTTTTTGCATAATTCACCAACTGGTTCCATATATCATTGATCCCGGGAAATCTTTGCGCAAAATCAATGGCGGATCTGTATTGATCAAGCTGAGGAAGGTTATGGATATAGTAATTATAAACAAAGCTATTGAAGGTCGTCTCCAGGTATAGTTCTGTCACATTATGTTCTATGTTATTTGTGTCAATGGGTACAAAAACATCAGGCATAATTCCTCCTCCGCCATAAACCTTCTTTTTATCCTTTCCGAGTGTAGTATAAACTTGCCCTTTATTTATTTTGTTTGAATCTGCATATAATAGCTCACCGTCCTTGTATCGTTCCCAGATATCTTCCATATAAACCTTTCTTCCCTTATCATAAGCCCGCTGAATGCTCCTGCCGACAGGTGTGTAATAACGTGCCACAGTTAATCGTATGGCAGAGCCATCACTCAGCTCATATTGCTGCTGTACAAGCCCTTTTCCAAAAGTTCTTCTGCCAACTATGGTCGCCCTGTCCCAATCCTGCAAAGCACCGGAAACGATCTCACTGGCACTTGCAGAAAGTTCATCAACGAGCACTACCAGTTTGCCCGTTTCAAACAAGCCAGGACGTTTTGCGGTATATTCTGCTCTTTTAACGTTGGTACCCTTCTGTATAAACGATCAATTTATTGTCATCAAGAAATTCGTCTGCAATCTGAATGGCCTGGTCCATTACGCCTCCACCATTTCCACGCAGGTCCAGGATCAATTTTTGCAAGCCCTGTTTCTTCAGGTCTTCCATCCTTTCCATGAACTCTGCGTAAGTATTTTCAGAGAACTTATTTAGTTTAATATAACCGGTATTCTTATCGATCATGTAACCTGCATCCAGAGAAGGTACAGGGATGCGTCCCCTGGTAACAGGAATAGTAAGAACCTGGTTACTCCGTAAAATCGTCAGATTGATTGAACTATTTCCCGGTCCGCGTATCAATTTTTGACTTCATCACTTGAGATCCTTTGTCCTGCGATAGGTTTATCATTGACCTTTAATATCCGGTCAGCCACGTGCAAACCAGCTTTATCGCTTGGACCGTCCGGCACGACATACAATACATTTACTGTATCAGAGAAAATATTGAATTCAACACCAATGCCCTCGAAATTACCGGCGATATCATCATTTACGTCTTTCAGGCTGCTGGCAGGGATGTATACAGAGTGCGGGTCAAGACCACTCATCATTTGCTGAATGGCTCCTTCCTCAAGTGTATCCATATGGACAGAATCGACATATCTCGATTTGATGAGTTCAAGGGCTTCTTCAAGAGAATTTCGTTTATTTAGAGCAAAAAAACTTTTGGTAGTTCCTGTTTGTTTATGGAGATTAAAACCGAAGAACATTCCGGCGATCATGACGATGGAAAAGATCAGTGGCAGCCAAACCTGTAATTTTTTATTAGTCATCTCTTAGCTTTCTTTGTAATTTGATTGCAAAATACTGGATTTGTATTTAACGGTTTCGGGTACAGACTTATTACAACAAAACTTTTTAGCTTCCGGTTGAAAAACATGACCTCGGTTAAATTAATTGCGGATAGCGGCGCTACAAAAACGGAATGGTGTCTTCTTAATGGAGGCCGAAAGAAGATGATCCTGACACAGGGGATCAGCACGTATTTTTAACTCCCGGAGAAATTACAGATCTTCTGACAAAGGAGCTTAAGTCAAAAATAAAAGCAAGTGTCAATGAGATCCATTTTTATGGCACAGGCCTGTTTGATCCGGCAAACAGGAAAATAATGACCGGGATTTTGAAGAAAATTTTTCCGGGAGCAAAAGCAAACGTGAATGATGATATTACCGGCGCGGCGAGAGCTTTATGCGGAGATCAAAAAGGGATTGCCTGCAACCTGGGCACCGGAACTTTTTCCTGTTACTATGATGGAAAGAAAATTGTGAAGAGCAGGCCCGGCCCGGGGTACGTTTTAGGAGATGAAGGAAGCGGTGCATACTTAGGTAAAAAGTACTTCAATACTATTTATATGAAATTTTTGATGAGGATTTAAAATTTTGTTTTGATAAAAAATATAATACTAACAGGGCTGAAATATTGCAAAATGTATACAAAAAGCCATTCCTAATCGTTACCTGGCCTCGTTTGCATTGTTTCTTGCAGAGAACCGCGGACATTACATGGTCGAAAACATACTGGAAGACGGGTTAAATGACTTCTTTTTCTATCATCTTATAAAATATCCTGAGATTTGGAAATTACCGGTGAACTTTGTAGGCAGTGTTGCGTTTGGATTCAGGGATGTGCTGGAGCAACTTTGCAATAATTACGAGTTCGACCTGGGAAAAGTAATAAAAAGACCAATGGAAGGGTTGGTTGATTTTCATGGCCGATAATGAATGATATGGAAGAATTTTTAAAAATTACAGAACAAGCTTCGGAGTATCACCATCTTGAAAAAATGAGTGTGCTTGAGATCCTGAGCCACATTAATGAGGAAGACCAAACTGTTCCTTTTGCGGTAGCGGAAGCTGTATCCCAAATAGAATTGTTGGTGCAGGCTATTACTGATAAAATGTTGATGGGGGTCGTTTGTTTTATATCGGAGCGGGCACAAGCGGCCGGTTAGCAGTAGTGGATGCCAGTGAATGTCCACCAACTTACGGGGTTCCATATGGATTAGTGGTGGCAATTATTGCAGGTGGCGAAAAGCAATTACAACCGCCGTTGAGTTTGCAGAAGATGATAAAGAGCAGGGTTGGAAAGACCTGCAGGCATATAACATTTGCGATAAAGACGTAGTTGTGGGTATCGCTGCCAGCGGAACAACACCTTATGTGATCGGGGCATTGGAAGAATGCAGGAAAAAGGAATTGTAACCGGGAGCGTTGCATGTAATCCAAATTCACCTATCAGTGCCGCAGCAGACTATCCCATTGAAGTAATAGTGGGTCCCGAGTTTGTTACAGGAAGTACAAGAATGAAAAGCGGGACTGCTCAAAAACTGGTATTAAATATGATTTCAACGACAGTAATGATACAGCTGGGTAGGGTAGAAGATAATAAAAATGGTGAATATGCAGTTAACTAATGAGAAGCTGGTAGACAGGGGAACAAAGATGGTAATGGAAAGAACGGGCATGAAAGACTATAATCGCGCAAAGGAGATCTTGTTGCAATTTGGGAGTGTAAAAAAAGCCGTGGAAAATTTGAAAATGTGATACATATCTATTGATCATTTTCGAATTGAGAAAATGTAGCCTATGCACGACATTGAACCTTTTATAACTGGCGTCATATTTACGTGAAGTGAGGACGATGAGCGGTCACCATTCTTCGGCAGAGCTTATTCTGAATTTGAATATTCGCATACCATTTACAATTATTACATCCATCCTCAATGGGATGATTTTGGTTCCCGCACACTTTACCTTAAAATACTGATCGCCGATTATGATGAAAAATATGCCGTGATCGAATTAATGGGTGAATGGAATGATGCTATAGAAAATGACATCATGGAGTTGAAACGGGAAGTGATCGATGTATTTGAGCGGGAAGGGATCTTCAAATTTGTTTTAATAGCCGATAACGTATTAAACTTTCACAGCGGAATTAAAGAATATTACCAGGAATGGTATGAAGAAGTAACGGATGAAAATGGCTGGATCGTAATGATCGACATGCCTGAAGCCACGCAGCACGATTTTAAAACGCCAAACTCAATCAGTATATTGAATTATATGATCTTCCTAACTGGAGAACTTACAAACCTTTTCATCTCTTTAAGAAAATTGATAATGAACTGATGGCGAGATTAAAGATGTGAGCTTCTATTATAACAAGCAGGTACCAAAAAAGTTTTCATTTCATTTAACGTTCCGATGCTATTTTTGCAGCGCCAAAGGCGATCCTTTGGATAAAATTTTTGAGCTCTGCATTGATTTATGAAATGGTCTGAATTCTTCACTTCGTCTGTCGGTAAAAAGTTTGTGATGGCAGTAACGGGTTTATCCCTGATCTTGTTTTTGATCGTCCATGTTACCGTAAATGCCTGTATGTGGGCTGTTGTTTTTGTTCCTGGTGATAACGGTGAAGTATTCAATAAAGCTGCACACTGGCTTGGTCAGACATTAGTTCCCCGTGTTCTCGAGATCGGTTTGTTTGTTTTTTTATAATCCATATTATACAGGGTTATGTAGTTAGAAGTACAGAACAGGAGAAGAAGGGGAATAGGTTATAAAGTTCCAATGGGTTCGGAAGGGAGCGCATGGTATCGTAAATCAATGGGGTTGCTTGGCACATTGATCTTTTTATTTCTGATCATTCATATCGCCGATTTTGGATCCCATCAAGATTCGGAGGATTAGATGAAGTGATGTATGACGATGCGCCGGAAAAGCATATCATAACCTTTATGGGAAAATGGTTGTGGTTTTTCAAAATCCATGGATAGTGGTTTTGTATATCATTGGCTGTATCTCTCTTGCCTGGCATTTGATACATGGATTTCAAAGTTCTTTCAGAACGTTAGGGTTTCGAATAAAAGATACCTGGCCATTCTGAATGGAACTGGTTGGACGTTTTCAATTATTGTTTGTCTCGCATTTGCCATGATGCCGGTAAGTGCGTATTTGGGGTGGGTGAAATGATGAGTAATGAATGATGAGTAATGATGTGAATCAGGGTTGACATGAATAGCAATGGGCTTTAGCCCGTTGAAAATATGAGTCGTTTCGTGAACCCGCAAGGTTAATGTAAATGAATAAATTATCCCAAAGGATCCCTTCGGGACCGAACGTACAAGAGTGCGACGCAACGGAAGTTGAATAGCAAAGAGAAAGCTGGTAACAAAAAAATAAGTAAAGAGATAAAAAGAAAGATCAAGTAGAAAATTATAATCATTTAAATCAAATCAATCAGAGTAATCAGTGGTTCTATGTTAGATTCGAAAATTCCGGTTGGGCCGTTGGATGACAAATGGACGAATTACAAAGGGCATTGTAAACTGGTGAACCCCGCCAACAAACGCAAGCTGGAAATAATTATAGTAGGAACAGGATTAGCCGGAGCATCAGCTGCTGCGTCGTTGGCTGAGTTAGGTTATAAGGTGAAAGCATTTTGTTTCCAGGATTCTCCGCGGCGCGCACATTCCATCGCTGCGCAGGGAGGGATCAATGCGGCAAAAAATTATCAGAATGATGGAGACAGTGTTTATCGCTTGTTTTATGATACTATCAAAGGCGGCGATTATCGTTCAAGAGAGGGAAATGTTCATCGCCTGGCAGAAGTGAGTGTAAATATTATTGATCAATGTGTAGCACAAGGAGTTCCCTTTGCAAGAGAGTATGGTGGCTTGCTGAGTAATCGCTCTTTTGGCGGCACACAAGTACAAAGAACATTTTACGCTGCCGGTCAAACGGGTCAGCAATTATTGATCGGTGCATACCAGGCATTGGAAAGACAAGTAGCACTTGGGAATGTAAAATGTATATCACGTCACGAGATGCTGGATATTGTGAACATTGATGGAAAGTGTCGTGGCATTATTGTTCGTGACCTGGTAAGTGGCCGATCTTGAAAGACATTCTGGTCATGCAGTATTACTATGTACAGGTGGTTATGGAAATGTATTTTATCTATCTACCAATGCGATGGGTTGTAATGTGACTGCCATCTGGAAAGCACATAAGAAAGGTGCTTATTTTGCTAATCCCTGCTTTACACAAATTCATCCCACTTGTATTCCTGTTACCGGAGATCATCAAAGCAAATTAACACTGATGTCTGAGTCGCTTCGCAATGATGGTCGTATTTGGGTGCCAAAACAAACAAGGGGATACAGAGAAAGCCAAATGAAATTCCGGAAGATGAAAGAGATTATTATTTAGAGAGAAGATATCCCGCATTTGGAAACTTAGTTCCGAGAGATGTGGCATCAAGAGCGGCGAAAGAAAGATGTGATGCAGGCTATGGTGTAGGAACATCAAAACAAGCTGTGTATTTGGATTATGCTGAAGCGATCATACGTTATGGAAAGATCGAAGCAGCAAACTGGGCAGTAGAAAATCCGACGCCCGAAGATATACGTCATTATGGAAAAGAAGTGGTGAAAGAGAAATATGGAAATCTTTTCGATATGTATGAAAAGATAACCGGCGAAAACCCTTATGAAGTGCCGATGAGAATTTATCCTGCAGTTCATTATACGATGGGTGGTTTGTGGGTTGATTATGAATTAATGAGTAACTGTGCATGGTTTGTATGTCCTTGGGTGAAGCTAATTTCTCTGATCATGGAGCCAACCGTTTGGGTGCTTCAGCATTAATGCAGGGATTGGCAGATGGATATTTTGTGATCCCTTATACAATAGGAAATTATTTGGCAGGAGAGATCAGGAATCCTATTGTGCCTACCAGTCATGAGGCCTTTGATGAAGCAGAAAAAAAGTATCTGACCGTATTAGTCAGTTGATGAATATTAAAGGCTCACAATCGGTAGAAAGTTTTCATAAACGCCTCGGGAAAATTATTTGGGATAAATGCGGTATGGCACGCAATGCGCAAGGTTTACAGGAAGCAATAAAAGAAGTGCGGCAATTGAAAGAAGAATTTTGGAAAGATGTAAGAGTACCAGGTGACATAAATGAACTTAATCCTGAACTGGACAAGGCACAGAGGTGTGGCTGATTTTATTGAGCTGGGTGAATTGATGTGTATTGATGCGCTGCAACGTAATGAAAGTGCGGGGGGCCATTTCAGGGAAGAATATCAGACACCGGATGGAGAGGCATTGAGGCAGGATGATCAGTTTATGTATGTGGCAGCCTGGGAGTACAAAGGAGAACATCAATGGGAGTTGCACAAGGAAGAGTTGAAGTACGAGTGAAGTGAAACCAACGCAGAGGAGTTATAAGTAATAGCTCCAAACCCCTAAAGGGCTTTTGGTTTATTCATAAAGTAGAAGTTCTTAATAAGAAAACAAATAAATCAAGTTCCACCATTGCGAGCAGGCTTTATGGAGCATTATACAATGAATTTGACCTTAAAAGTCTGGCGTCAGAAAAATGCTGATAGTAAGGAAGTTTTGAAACTTATGAAGTAAAAGATATCTCTTCGGAAATGTCTTTCCTGGAAATGTTTGATGTATTGAATGAACGATTGATCCGTGAAGGAAAAGATCCTATCGCATTTGATCATGACTGCCGGGAAGGAATTTGTGGCACTTGTTCCATGTACATCAATGGTCGTCCTCACGGTCCCTGGCAGGCCACCACTACCTGCCAACTTCACATGCGATGCTTTTAAAGATGGTGATACGATCGTGGTAGAGCCATGGAGAGCAAAAGCATTTCCTGTCATAAAAGATCTGATCGTTAATCGAAGTGCTTTCGACCGCATCATCCAGGCAGGCGGATACATATCAGTAAATACCGGCAGTGCCGTTGATGGCAATGCCATCCCTATCGAAAAGAAAATGCAGATAAGGCATTTGCAGCGGCAGCCTGTATCGGCTGCGGCGCCTGTGTTGCAGCCTGCAAGAATTCTTCCGCAATGCTATTTGTTTCTGCCAAGGTTGCTCATTTATCCCTGTTGCCACAAGGCGCTCCTGAAAGAAAAACAAGGGTGCTTTCAATGGTCGAGCAAATGGATAAAGAAGGTTTTGGCAGTCTGCACCTTTACACAAGCATGTGAGGCCGTCTGTCCCAAAGAAATTTCCATTACTAAATATCTCAAGATTGAGAAAAGAATACCTCAACGCAAGTTTCGCAAGTGACGAAGAATGAGTTTCCCGCGAAATGGCATGTACGTGGCGATAACTTGGCATAACGTCGGAACAGAATTGATTTAGCTCAAGTCCCCGGAACTGATTAAAACAGAAACAAATGGGTTTATTCGCTCTTCATTCCAAATAGACTCATCAAAATGACCTTTTTGACGAATTACGCGCCTGCTACAGGCTTTCAGGCAATAAAAACCCGATTTTTACGCTTTTACCCTAAAACCCGCTGCTTTTGAAGCAATGTGAGCCGAATATTGCTGCTCTTTTTAGTGTTTCTGCTCTCCGTTTGGACCAGGGGCAACTGCCTGTCCAAAATGGGAGCATGGGTTCAAATCTCCGACAGAGAGAAATTGGCGGTGTGCAGATACCATGAGGCTCGATACGATCAGCATTGTTCCCAGGACCCTATCCATCGCCGGAGTACCAGATTCAGAATACCATTTGGATTTTATAAAAGCGATTCTTTACTGGAAGCAAAAGCCTTCCGCTGACAGTGTGCTGCTTACTTACAGGGTGTTTCCGTTTAAATTGAACCCGGTCGCACAACATCTGAATTACGACAGCGTATCAAAGATCCCATTTCGTGATCCCACTAAGTTCTGCCACCAATCAATATGGTTCTTCAAAGGGAATGTTTGATTTTGGTAACCTGAGCACGGTGGGGTCTTTTGGCCGGCAAATATCTTTTGGGAACAGCCAGGATGCCGTTCTTAATTCAACTCTTAATTTGCAAATGCAGGGAATGCTGGGCGACAGTATCGAAATTCATGCAGCCATCACGGATAACAATATTCCCATTCAACCTGACGGCAACACCCAGCAGTTGAGTGAATTTGACCAGATCTTCCTTCAGTTCAAAAGAAAAACTGGCAACTGAATTTGGGAGACATTGATATTCGGCAGAACCAAACTTATTTTTGAATTTTTATAAACGGCTTGAGGGAATTTCGTTTGAAACCAACAATCGAATTTCGGGGTCAGTGAATTCAAAATACTCTTGTCAGTGGTTCTATTGCAAAGAGGAAAATTTACACGGAATGTTTTCCAGGGACTTGAAGGAAACCAGGGACCCTACAGGCTCACAGGTGCCAACAATGAATTCTTTTTTATTGTACTGGCAAATACGGAGAGAGTTTTTATAGATGGTGAATTGCTCCAGCGTGGGGAAGACCAGGATTATGTGATCAATTATAATACGGCAGAGATCACTTTTACTCCTAAAAGAATGATCACAAAGGACACAAGGATCCAGGTGGAATTTGAATATTCTGATAGAAATTTTCTGAATGCAAATTTGTACCTGTCGCGGGACCTCAATATCAATAAGAAATTGAAGTTGCATTTTGGGTGGCTTTTAATAATAGTGATGCAAAGAATTCAACGATAAACCAGACGCTGGATATAAACCAAAAAACATTTTTGGCCAATTTGGGTGATAGCATCAAAATGCATTTTATCCCAATGCTGCGATATGATACTTTTGCTGCTAATAAAATTTTATATTCAAAGATGTATTTTATCACAGGTACAATGAGTGTTGATTCATTTTATCGATACTCAACGAATCCCGATAGTGCGAGATACAATCTTTCTTTTGTAAATGTGGGACAAGGGTAACGGGAATTACAGTCCTGACCCCAACGGGAGCCAATGGGAAAGTATATCGCTTTGTTGCGCCTGTGAACAACGTGAAAGCAGGAAGCTATGAACCGGCGATGATCTTAGTAACTCCCAAAAAACAGCAGGTGATCCAATTTAGGTATTGACTATGCGATTAGTAAACGTACGTCGGTCACCTCTGAGGTAGCGATGAGTAACTATGATGCAAACACTTTTTCTAAGATCAATAATGGCTGATGACGCCGGTTATGCCGGCAAAATTCAGATTGACAAATGCGCTTCCCATCAGCACAAAAAACCAAAGGACCTGAATTTATTGACAACCCTGGACTATGAATATGTACAGGATAAATTCAAACCGATTCGAAAGACTCAGGGAGGTTGAATTTACAAGAGATTGTGGGATTGCCATTGGTCTTAAATCCCGCGACTGAAAAATATTATCAGGGCATCCAGCCCAGTTAAAGGACAAAAACAGCAATTCGCTGAGCTACCAGATCACTAATTACAACGCGGAGTGACAATTATAATGAGTGTTCAAAATTCAGTGTTGCAAAATTTGAATGTAAAGGCTGGCCAATTCAATAACCAGTTTTTCATTACGAATTTTAAAACCCTGAATTCAACAGGACATTTTTTGCGGCCCGTTTTTGACCTGAGCAAGCAGTTGAACAAGATGGGGGATTACGTTTTGGAGTGAGATATGCGCTGGAACAAAATCAAACCAAAAATGACGAGACCGACTCACTGAATTTTAATAGCTTTTCCTTTGATACTTATTCTAGTGTACCTGCAATCGGATCAAAAAGAGAAAAATAAAGCTACGGCCTGACCTTTTTTACACGCTCCGATAAATACCCGTTTGGTAAAGAACTTATTCGCGGTGATAAGAGTTACAATATTAATTTACAAACTGAGTTGCTAAGCAATGAACATCATCAATTGTTGTTGAATACTACTTTCCGAAAGTTAAAGGTTCTGAATTCATTGGTTACATCACAAAAAGATGATAACACCATTTTGGGCCGCGCGAGTATATGGTAAATGAGTGGAAAGGATTATTAACAGGAAATGTGCTGTATGAACTGGGGGCGGGACAGGAGCAGAAAAGAGATTACGCTTACATTGAAGTACCGGCAGGCACAGGACAATATGCATGGATCGATTACAATAATGACGGGGTTCAACAATTGAATGAATTTGAATTGGCGGCATTCCCCGACCAGGCAAAATTTATCCGGATATTTACACCAACCAATGAATTTGTGAAGGCGAATTATAATACTTTTAATTATAGTGTGACGTTGAATCCCCGGGCGGCCATGAACTCTTCCAGGCTAAAGAGTTTTCCAAAATTAATTTCAAGAACCAACCTGCAATCATCACTGCAGATATCACAGAAGTCAATTGCCAATGGGGATTTTGAATTCAATCCTTTCAAGTATGCTTTGAATGACACCGCGCTGATAACTTTAAACACTGTTTTGCTGAATACATTTTCATTCAACCGTTTTGGCGGTATCTGGGGTTTTGATATAAGCAATTTGCAAAATGGTGGCAAGGCCTTGCTGACCTATGGTTATGAGAGCCGCAAACTGAATGATTGGATATTTAAGGTGAGATTTAATTTAAGCCGCTCCGTCACATTTGACATAAATACAAAAAAGAAATTAATTCTGTCAGCGCTGCTAGTCCGCAGTTTGAAAATCATAACTACAGGATCAATGAATGGCTGGGCGAGCCAAGGATAACTTTTATACGCAGTACAAAATTCAGGTTCGTAATCGGTTATTCTTATGATTTCAAGAAAAACGACACGGCATTTAATGGCGGGCAAAGAGCCACCTCACATGCTTTGAATCTTGAGACAAAATATAATGTACTCACGCAGTGCCTCCATTACTGCCAAAGTTTACCTATAACATGATTGACTATGCGGATAAAGGCACCGTCAACAATGTTAACAGTACTGTGAGGATACATTATGCTGAATGGATTGCTGCCGGGGAAAAATTATTTATGGAATTTAAGCTTCACAAAAACCTTGTTGAATAATCTTGAACTGAGATTCGATTACGAAGGACGTAAACCTGGTAATTCAAGAACAGTACATAGAGGAACAGCTGAGCCTAAATGCCCTCTTTTAAGCCAACTACAATTGAAATGATTGAAAATTGATCGTTGAGTGAATTGAACATTAATTGATCATGGCTAAGGAAATACATAGATGATGCAATTTTTCTAATGCTCCAATAATACAACTCCCAGGATTACACATTGAACCTGAAATGCATCACATCTCCATCCTTCACCGACGTATTCTTTTCCTTCGATTTTTAATTTACCGGCGTCGCGACAAGCAGTCTCCGAGCCGTATTGCACGTAATCATCGTACGAAATAACCTCTAGCCTTGATAAAACCTTTTTCAAAATCAGTATGGATAACACCGGCTGCCTGTGGTGCTTTCCAACCCTGGTGAATCGTCCAGGCACGAACTTCCTGTTCACCGGCTGTGAAGTACGTAAATAAATTCAGCAACCTGTAAGCGGAATGGATCAATCGATCAAGCGCAGGTTCCTCCATTTTATATTCTTCCATGAATAGTTCTTTATCCGGACTTTCCATCGAGGAAATTTGTTCCTCAATTGAATTATTCATGATGATCACTTCAGAGTTTTCATTTTTAATAGCGTCTTTCAACGCATCAGAAAATTTATTGCCTGTGTGCATGGAACCTTCGTCTACGTTGGCGACGTATAGCACAGGCTTTATCAGTCAGCAAAAAACAGATCTGCAATAGCAACCTTTTTCTTCTTTTGTCAAACCCAATTCACGAATATTTTTCCCTTTTTCCAGATGCTCGTAGCATGTCTTAAGAATTTCCAGCTCTGCTCTTAGTTTTACATCACCTGTTTTTGCTAATTTCTCAGTACGCTGAATTTTTTCTCCACACTTTCCAGGTCTTTTAACTGAAGTTCAGTATCGATCACATCTTTGTCAGCCAACAGGATTGATGGGTCCTTCTTCACGCAAAATATTTTCATCTTCAAAGCATCTTACCACATGAATGATAGCATCCACTTCGCGAATATTTGCCAGGAATTTATTTCCCAATCCCTCGCCCTTGCTGGCACCGCGAACCAAACCGGCAATATCAACGATCTCGATCTGCGTAGGCACGATCCGGTTTCGGATGAACCAGGTCAGCCAATTTGCTCAATCGCTGATCCGGCACATCTACCAAACCTATATTTGGCTCAATTGTGCAAAAACGATAATTGCTTGCCTGCGCCTTTGCACTGTTACTAACTGCATTAAATAAGGTTGATTTACCCACATTTGGCAAGACCCACAATTCCTGCTTGCAAACTCATAATGATAATTCGCTACCATGCCTCTCAAAGCGCAGAGTTTAGTGTCTTTTGAAAATTGAGGCGCAAAGATAAGTTAGAACGGCGAATGGAGGATGTTGATCTTATTCATTTTCCGGTGGAACATTGACGACCAGGTTATTCAGGTCTGCCTTTCCCTTTAATATTGTGCGAGGTCCAGCGAAGGCTCCAGATGCCTCCTTGCAAAATAGAAACATTCTTATAGCCCTGGTCGTTTAACCATTTTGCCGCTTCAAAAATTTCTGGTTGTGCATTAAATCCGTAAAGCATAATTGCGGCGTCTTTGGATTGCAGGAAGGGAGTTATTCGTCTTTAATTCAGTAAATGGGATATTAATAGCTCCTTTGATCTGCCCGATATTCTGCCAGTAATTTTTGAGGCATTATTAAATTCGTCTTTGTTCTCACGTCAATGAGCGTAAATTCTTTTTATTGGCTATCATCTTATTAAAATCGTCTGCAGGAAGCAAAGGTATAGCTAATGTTTCTTGTCCATTTTACCACTAATTTTGTCAGGTTGTGTTCGTTGTGTAATCAACCCACCCATCCATACCATCAAACAAAATACTTACGTCCTTGTATCCTTTTTCAAATAATAGTTTTGCAGCTTCCGGGCTTTCATCACCATATTCATCAACCAACAGAATAGGTTTGGCTGGCATGGTGATAGCAGAAGTAGATTGTCAACTTTTCAAATGGCATATTCATCGCGTCATTAAAATGGCCCTCAGCTTTTGTCTTCTCGTAGAAATTCCTCTGAATATAGAGTCACTTCTGAGATCAACAATATAATATGATTTTCCCTGTTTGACGTTTGCATTAAATTCTTTTGATGAAAGAATTTTATAAGGAACGAGTTGTCACAATTTCCAAACCCTGGCAAGGGTTTGATTCGATTCCCTGGTTATAAAAATCAGTCAAGACCGCCGTTTATGTTATACAATTTGGTAAAGCCGCTGTCTGCAAGTAGCCTGGAGGCTCTGCGACTGCGCTGGCTATGTGAACAATAAATAAAGAGCGGTTTGTCTTTATAAGCTAATAATTCTTTCCATCTTTTGGGCAGCTCACGAATATCGATGTGCATGGAATTTTTCATAGTGGCCGATATTAAGGCCTCCCGAAGTTGAAGTATCGTCATATTCTCCCTGGCTGCGCACATCAAGTAGCGTGTAACCCTGGTTCGCCATGAGTGTTTTACAAAGCTCTTCAGGAAAAACTGTAGTATATTTTACATTGTCAGCTTTGAATTGCGCATTTGATGTTATTGCGATCAGCAATAAGCGCAGCAAAAATTATTCTGAGCATGTCGATTGATTTTGGTCTTTACAAGGTATTTTAAAATTCCTGATATGTTATAGGGACAAGTGATGAAAGGGAGTTTTGGCTACATGAACAGTTAATGGAAAACATTAACTTTCCTGGATGCCGAAGAGTCCTTGGACCTTGGCACAACCTCAAACTTCCAACCTCAAATCTCACGACATGGCTTTAAGCAGGATCTGGTCGGCTTTTATAATAATTGCCATTCTTGTGGCGGGTATACGCATGATGACAGGGGATGAAAAGATTTTTACAAGAATGGTGGTTGGCAAATCTTCTGATAAATACGATAGTGTTTACTATTATGCAATTGGATCACCGATGTAAATCAGCGACTTTCTTCTAACTATGGTGATTTTTTAAAAGAATACGGATATTATCGAACGGATTCTGCAAACAAAGCATCAGTGCTATTAACGGATAATGCTGCGAGTGATTCAGTCAATGTTATCAGGAACTGCAAACCCTGTTATAAAAGTGTACACCTATGTCACTATTCAAAAAAATTTGTAAGAAATGTTGATGGCATCATTGAAACAGCAAAAATGCTGTGATCGATATAATCATCCCATTGATCGGCATCCTCGCCTTGTTTATGGGCTTCCTTAATATAGCGGAAAAAGCAGGCGGCGTAAGATTATTGTCACGAATTATCTGGCCTTTTTTTCAAAGATATTTCCTGATATTCCAAAAGACCATCCGGCCACGGGTCATATTATGATGAATTTCTCAGCCAATTTGTTGAATCTTGATAATGCAGCAACGCCCTTTGGATTAAAAGCCATGCAAAGCCTCCAGGAACTGAATCCCAACAAAAATGTGGCTTCCAATTCACAGATCATGTTCCTTGCATTGCATGCTTCCGGCCTTACTTTAATTCCTGTTACCGTCATCGCTTACAGGTCAAGCCTTGGAGCGCAAAACCCAACAGATATTTTTATTCCCTGCATGATCGCCACTTTTGCGGCTACCATTGCTGCCATGTTTATTGTTTCATTCAAACAAAAGATCAACATTTTTCAACCTGTGATCCTGGGATGGATAGGAGTGATATCTGCACTCATTGCCTTACTTGTTTTATATGTAAGCCGCCTTAATTCAGTATCTGCCCAATCCTTTTCAGGGATTTTAAGCAATGGGATCATACTTTTTATTATTTCTTTTGATCGTAGCTAGGTGGCATTTATAAAAAGATCGACGTATTCGATGCATTTGTAGATGGAGCAAAGGAGGGCTTTAACACCGCGGTTCGGATCATTCCTTACATCGTCGGGATGTTGGTTGCCATCAGCATGCTGCGAACCAGCGGAACATTCGATGTGATCATTAACGGAATAAAGGAATTGTTTGCTGCCATGGGAGCCGATACACGTTTTGTTGACGGTTTGCCAACTGCATTTATAAAACCGCTAAGTGGCAGCGGTGCAAGAGGAATGATGCTGGATACAATGAAAACATTTGGAGCCGATTCTTTTGCCGGCCGCCTTTCCTCTGTTCTCCAGGGTACTTCTGATACTACATTTTATGTGGTTGCAGTGTATTTTGGCTCGGTAGGAATAAAAAACACCCGTTATTCAATTGGCGCCATGTTGCTTGCCGACCTTGTTGGCATCGTTACATCTATTTTACTCGCTTATTTATTTTTTGATAAATAAAAAGACTGCAAAGCTGCAGTCTTTCAAAAGAGGCATACCGTCCGTAAATTATTTTGGAAAAGTAAATCTTGCTGAAAATCCAATTGCAGCCGGTTCAAAGTTTATATCGGATATGAGATTCAGTTCCGGTTTCCAATCGAGTGAAATGTTAATAGGCACACTGGCAAATTTGTAATCAAGGCCAACGACGCCCTGGCCTCCAAAATAATTTGTGTTCACATTTCTCTGTTTATTCACATCGTATTCTTTACCAAAACCAAGATAAGCACCGGCGCCGTAAAACCATCTTCAGGCCAGGGGTACTGAGTGGTTTATGTATTTCAAGCAAAGCTCCGATCGATAGAGGATCATTAAATGAAAAAAGCCTTCGATCGCTGTTTTGTCATTCAGGAAATGTTTTAACGTGATCGCATTACCAACAATGGGAGCATTATTGCTCAGCCGGATGCCGATAGCAGTTTTGTAATCGGTCCCTATTGCAGACGTATTATTTGCTTCCTGTGCAGACAGTGAATTGATAACCCCGAAGCAGATAAAACAAAAAATGGCGAGGAATATTTTTTTCATTGTATTATGTTTTCTCGTTTTTAACGAAAATGGTGCCATCAAATTTTAAACAAAATGTAAAAGAAAATGCAAATCTGGGAACTGAGAGAACGAAGAGACGAATCACAGTAGAGAGCTAAGATATATTGCAGAAGGAAAGTTAATTTTTCTTAACGCTATCTATTCGTAGAGTTCATATTTTGTTTTTGGTCTTCTGATCATCGAGCCACTTAAAATTTTGAAGTCTTAATTCTTCCGGTGTTTTTGCACGCATGGGCCACAAGGTTCCTTTTACAGCGCTTCTGAAAACAACTCTTTGCAATGCTCTCCCTCCTGTGGAATCTGAGGCAAAATAGATGTCCATTATGTCAGAGCTTGATTGATTAACACCGGTAAAAGAGCTGTCCTCATTTTGTATATAATAAATACATTCGGCAAATCCGCGGGCGCGAACTGAATCGATAGAACCATCTGTAAGATACCCATCCATTCTTAACGATTTTACCTGGTTAAAAAAATCGCCTTGCACTTTGCTGACCAGTAAACTGTTTTCAAAAACTTTAAACCGGTCCGCTTTTTTATTTTTGTAAAAAGCAAGATGGTATCGCCCGTTACCTGGTTTTCTTTTGACCATACGACGGGATCTTTATAAAGACGAAACACCGAATCTTTAAAAGAGTAAAACATGCTGTCGGAAACCGCTTGCACAGAATCAGAAAAGATCCTTACATGGTAGAAAGCTTGAAAATAGCGATCAGTGCTGTCTGTTTTGGAATTTCCGGATTCGAATTTGAGTTTTGAGATCCGAATTTGAGATTTGAGCCTGGAGATTATTAACAGTATCATTTGGATGGAGTCAGAATCGGAGGCGTTCAAAGTTTTTACTGAATCGCCTGCTTTGTACAGGTCAGATAAGCGGGCAGAAAACAAAGTGTCTGCTGTAATAAAGATGGAATCCTGGTCCTGCTTCACGATCATTAATGGTTTGTTAAATGCGAGCATGGTTCCGGTCTCATTGTTTGCCAGTGACCTCGCCCGCAATTACCGTAGTAGCCTCTGTTGTATCGACAATAATTGCGTTTCCTATTATTTGGGAGATATGGGTGCTGTCATTTGTAATGATCGTGTTACCGGTATATCTTCTTGGTCCATCCTGGATAACCGGTCTCAATCCAAATTCTGCTTTTTTATTTTTTGTATCGTAATAGCCTTCTTTTGTGATGATAGTTCCTGTTGCTGCTGTCTTTAATAAATGTTTCGCAGCAATAAATCTCGCCACTTCTGATTCTGTATTATATAAAAGTGAGTCAGATTCTTAAATAATAGGATGGATCATTCAGCTCAACATTTTTCTTGAAATAGATATCCTTGAGATCGGTATAGTAATATCCTTCAGTACTGGTAAGTACGGATTTTTTATTGTTCACCACTTTCCCGCCGTTGGTGTAAATACCGAGTTTGGTTTCCACATCATACTCAAGATTATTTGTTGTTAGCGTGGCCTTGCCATCAGTAAGACGAACATTTTTTTGCAGATAAGCAACCCGCTTGTCGGTAAGATAGCGCAGGTAATCAGAATACGCATTGGCTGTGTCTGCATCATTGATATGAACATTACCGAATGCTTCAAGAAGATGGATCCGGTTATTGATGATGCAGCTATCGCAGTAGAAAAGCGTACTGCCTCTGTCTTAGTTTTACATTACCTGCGAGTATTTGTAATTCCGTGGTATCATTCGTCTTTAGAAATTCGAGTTTTCTTGCAGCCAGTATCTCCACTTTTTTGTGGTATCCTGTGAGGAACAGGTTCCTGTGACCAGGCTCCCTGAATACCGGTAAAAAAGAAACACAGGAAAAAAATAGAGCGGTTTTAAGGTCATTATTTGTTACTGCTTAACGTATCCTTTTTGGCAGGCGAAGTTAAATAATCACCCTTGTCTTTCTTCCCAAAAACAGAGATATTAACGTAGCGTTTGGGATGAACTTTAATATCATCCACTAATATTTCAAGACCCAATGCCGTATTGCGGAGGTGATCATACAGCTTTCTGTCATTCATTAATAACCCTAAGGTGCCATTGTTATGATTGACCTTGTACAGAATAGCATTCAACTGGCTTACTGTTGCCTGCACCGAATCCATGGTTTGTTTGAAGTTAAGAGCTGCGAACTGCTGAGTTGTGGAATTTACATTATGCAAAATACTATTGATCGTGTCATTATTGGTTTTCAAATTGCCTGTCACCTCGTTAAGATTACCTATTGTTTTTGCCAGTAATCCTGTCTCAGTGTTCAACAGTTTTTGCAAGTTTGCTGACGACACAAGTAAATTAGCAATGATACTCTGGATATTATTCTTTGTGGAGGGATCAAAAAGTCTGTTCACTGACGCCAATACCATCGTCAGGGAATCAATTGCCGTGCGGGCCTTTGAAAGTGTCGGACTCACCTGCGATGTCAGATCTCCAAACACACCACTCTTAATTCTCGTGATCAGCGTGTCCTTATTTTTCAAAAACTGTTTTGAATCTCCCATTTCAATATTAATGTAGGGAGAACCAACAAACGACGCAACAATGGAGGCGGATGAATTTACCGGAATATTGATATCCCTTGTCCAATTGATAGTGATCACGATACCATCGAGATTTTTGTTTGTTGCATCAATATCATACACTGACCCAACCTGCAAGCCTCTTATCTTAACGGCGTTGGATTTGTCGAGGGCGCCTATATCCGTAAAAACGGCATAGAGCCTTTTATTTTTAGAAAAACATTATTTCCTTTTAAAAAATTGAAGCCAAGAATTAAAAAGGTAAGAGCAGCTATACGTTAAAACTCCGACTTTGGTTTCATTACTGATCTTCATGTAATATCATTTTTCAGGCAAATTTCTAAGCAAAGCTGCCGCCAAATTAACTAATTATTTTGAGAAGGTGCAATGTTGGGAGTGGTGAGTGGTGAGTTGCCAGTTGGCAGTTTGCAGTTGGCAATTGCTTGCTTATAATAAATTATGAACTCGCATAGCGATGAACTTATGACTGCCGACTGGCAACTGCCGACTACTCTAAAATGCTTTCTTGTCGTCTGTTGTCAATTGACGCGATTCCAGTCTTTGTTTATAATCTTTTAAAGCGTTGACAATATTGGATACAATTTCATCCTGTCCCTTATCACTGTTGATATAGTTCTCTTCTTCTTTGTTTGTAATGAATCCAATTTCAACCAGGACGCTTGGCATACCAGTGGCCTGTAGTACCCAAATCCCTTTATCATTTCTTTGTTTTACTCCACCGCGGTATGTCCTGCCCTGGATTTGAAAGCCTTTTTCGATCAGGTCAGGCAAATGTGAGACTTTTGCGAAAGTAATTTTGTGCATAGATCAACATTCTCGCTCTTTCAGCCGGATCCGATGGATCAGGCAAAGTAAGATTGGACGTGGAATCAATTTCGCCATAATAATCATCATTTTTTGAAACGGAATTGACTTTGGCGTCACTTTTACTCAATGCCCAAATGTAAGTTTCCGTTCCTTCAGCGGGGTTCGGAGTATACCAATAATGGTATATCGGAACTTTTTCGTTACCTTTTTTTCTTCTTTTTGTTGTTACTGTTCTGTACCCGGTTAATCGTGCTATGCCTGATAGGAGGAGCAGCATTGCAATGGATGGCAATGAAAAGGTCCCCGCCTGAAGAATTAGCAAGGTCAGCGCGGTATCTTAGCGCATCAGTCTTATTTGTTTTATTTCCCGGCAAAATATCTGTAGTTCTTGTGTAAATAATTTTTGTATCGGGAAATTCTTCTTCAATGGCTTTGCCGAGTTTTAATGAAACCTCAAGACTCACATCAGCTTCAGTAGAATAAGCTCCTTTGGCGCCCTGGTCAAGGCCACCGTGACCGGGATCAATAATAATTGTTCTCAATACTTTTTTGGGGTCTGGCTAAAACCCGGGAGGAAGAAAAATGTTACCAGGGAAAAAAGCAGGACTGGCGAAATTTTTTTATCATTGGATGGGATTAGAGGTCGAACTTTTTTAAAAGCAAATTTAAAAACTATTATTTTCTTTTTTTCTCAATCATATCAAGAAACGCTCTGGAATCCTTAACGGGATCGGAGGTACTGTTAGTATTTTGAGTGCTGCTATTTAATGGCTGTTGTTGCTTTTCGAGCCAGTCAATATAACTTTTACGGCATCGGTAACGCATTTCGATATTTCCTGCTGTCCCTCCTTGCTATTCAAATAATCTTCCTCTTCGCGGTTCAGTGATAAAACCAGTTTCAACGAGTACACTTGGCATTGCCGTCGCTTGTAGTACCCAGATACCCACTTGTCGCTGTTGCTGGCCACTGCTCGTTCTGCCTGCTTTTGTAAATTCATTTTCAACAAAACCGGCGAGAGTAGCGCTGCGTTTAAAAAATTGTTTTGTTTTTAAAAGAGCAAAGCGCAATGAATTCCGGCGAGTTGGGGTCGATATCCCCATAGTTCTCTTTGTAATTTTCTTCCACCAGCATAGGTGCATTCTCACGAACAGCTACTTCTTTGTCTTCGTTTTTATGGGCACCCCAGATATATGTTTCGGTACCTTTCCTTGGGTTTGGTGTTGTCCAATAGCGGTATTCAGGAACTTTTTTGTTACTTTCCTTCTCTTCTTTCCTTTTCCAACATATGTCGTTACCGTTTTCGTTCCTATGCGTTCGCTGTGCCTGATCGGTGGCATTGCATTGCAATGAATGGAGATAAAAAGATCGCCGTGATTTTCATTGGCGATCTCAGCCCGGCGATGCAGGGCAACAATATTTTCATCAGTTCTTGTTTCCACAATCTTTACATCGGGCAATGCTTCCTGTAACTGGGATATCTAATTCCCGGGATATTGACAGGCATATATCATCTTCATAAGAATAGCTTCCCTTTGCGCCATTATGACCACCATCCGGCATCAGGCCATGACCAGCATCCACAACAATCGTTTTCAAAACTTTTGGCTTTCTTTCTTTTTGGGAATAAAAGAAAGCAAAACAGCGACGAGTTATTGCAACAAAGAAACTCACCAGGATGGTTCTCTTCATCATGCCGGCAAATTATTTATTAGTTCTGAAACATTCTCCGAAAGGAGAATTTTGTTTGAATCTTCACAAATTGTTTAGAGTTACTAAAATAGCTTCTACATATTAAAAGGCTATTTTGTTCAACCCGTATGAAGCAACTGCTCAAATTTAGATCAATTTATTGTTCAGCCGGGATACTGACTGCCACCATCGTCTTGATAATTTGTACACTAACGTGCAAAACTACCGCAGCTCATGTACCACCAAATTATTTTTACAGCACTTTAACATGCCAGCAGGATACGGTAAAGCCTCTTCTGAAAAATGATACGATCCCAGATAAGAAGAGACACTTTAATTGACTCAACAGGAAAAGCTCTTCCCGATACAACACTGCCTGCCCAAAAATAGACACGTTCGCATTTAAGGTTTCAAAGGATTCATTGGATGCACCGGTAAACTACGAGGCAGAAGACTCGGCAGTTGTCGATGATCAATCAAAAAAGATATTGCTGTATGGTAAGACGAAAACGAATTACAAAGACATTGAGCTCACGGCGCCGCGGGTTGAATTGAACCAGCAGACACAAATATTGACCGCGTACAACAGCGTCGATAGTTTAGGAGATATCATAGAAAGAGCCAATTTCAAGCAGGCGGAAAGTTCTTTCCAAAGCGATACGATACGATTTAATTTTAAAACACAAAAGGGACTAACAAAAATACGTTCACACAAAGTGGTGAAGCATTCATACAGGGCGACTACGTTAAAAAAATAAGCCCTACCACGATGTATGCAAAGCACGGAGTAATGACCACTTGTGACCTCGATGATCCGCATTTTGGGTTCAGGTATAACAAAATAAAGATCATCAACAAAAAGCTTGCGATATCGGGTCCTATTCATCCCGAGTTTGAAGGAGTGCCCATGTCCTATTTATCTCCCCTTTGGGATCTTTCCACTAAGTACCGGTCGCCATTCGGGTTTATTGTCGCCCTCGCTTGAAACAAACGAACAATATGGATTGGGTCTTATCAATGGCGGTTATTATAAAGTGATCAATCAATATTGGGATATCATGCTCCGGACAAAAATTTATTCTTATGGCGGGTGGGCAGCTACGCTTTCTCCCACTTACCGTAAAAGGTATAAATACAGGGGTGGGTTAAATCTCAGTGTTCAGTCCACAAAAATTAATTTTAAAGGTGATCCTGACTATCAAAAGAACATGAGTTATTATCATTACGTGGAATCATTCTGGTTGATAGCAAAGGCGAGACCGGGAACTAAGTTTCAGTGCCAGTGTTAATGCCGGTTCTACAACATACAATCAATACGTATCCAATAACCCACAACTCAATTTCCAAAACCAGTTGAACTCCTCCATTACCTATTCAAAGATGTGGATTGGAACGCCGTTCAATCTTACGGTAAGTGCAAATCACAGTCAGAATAACAATTTGCATTACATAAGTATGAATTTACCGGACGTAGGTTTTACAATGACCACAATATACCCGTTACAGAAAAAAAGAAGTGATAGGTACGCCGAAATGGTATGAAAAACTTGGCATCGGTTATAACGGATCGTTCAATAATTCCTTTAGTTTTTATGATACGGTAAAATATGGACAGAATGGAGTAAAACCTCTTTTCCAGTATTTGCTTGACACGGCCCAGTGGACTGCACGTCATAATATCCCGATCTCATTGTCATTGCCACCCAGTTTTAGGCGGAGCTCTTTGATCTCCCCTGGTGTTTCACGTATAGTCAGAACTGGTCGCAACGTCTTTACCATTTACAACTGGGACACCGCAGGAAAAAAGGTGGACACCAGTTTCAGAAAGGAGTGTTCATTGAGCAACAAGCTGGTTTTTCTTTGGGATTTAATACGGCAGTGTTTGGAACGTACCAGTTCAGGAACTCAAAGATCATTGCCATCCGTCATGTCATGCGCCCATCGTTCAGCCTGAATTATTCACCCGACCTGAATCAGCAACATTTGCGAACGGTGCAGACAGATTCACTCAAATTAGCCTATAACGATATCGGGGGAGGCGTTGTTTCTTATAATGGTGGCAGATCCTTTGGCGGCATGAGTTTCCAGCTGGACAATAATCTCGAAATGAAAGTGAGGTCCAAAAAGGATACTACGAATGGCGGCATTAAGAAGGTGAAGCTGATAGACGGCTTTGGATTTTCATCGGGCTATAATTTCCTGGCAGATTCATTTCAACTAAGCAACCCTGTGTTTTATTTGCGCAGTTCACTTTTTGAAAAATAAGCATCACGGCAAATGCAACGCTTAATCCTTATGACTACGACAGCAGGGGCTATCCTGGTTAACAATCTATTTTCCCGCAATGGAAAATTTTATTGGGGAAGAATATCAAATGCCAATCTAGCTATTTCAACAAATTTTAAAAGCAAAGCAAAAGACGCCAAAAAGAAGAGCAGCGTAAAAAGCAGTTGAATGAGATCATGAGCGATCCTAATCTTACCGATCAACAAAGCCTCATCGACTACATGCAGCAAAACCCTGCCGAGTTTGTGGATTTTAATATTCCGTGGTCTGTCAGCCTTAGCTTTAGTCTTTATTATAATCAACAATTTAAACCAGACTACAGCGGATTTGAAAAAATTCAACTCCAATATAAGTGTCAATGGCAGCTTTAGCCTGTCTCTCCCAAATGGATGTTCACGGCAAACGGATACTATGATCTTTCCACGAACAAGATCCAGATGTTCCAGATGAATATTTCAAGAGAGCATGCATTGCTGGCAAATGAGCATTGGAGTTGTTCCTGTCGGTCTTTACCGATCCTTTAATATTAATATCAGTCCCAAATCTTCTATTTTGCAGGATCTCGAAAGTCAACCGTACAAGAACGTTTACTAATTAATTTCCAGGATGAGAACTGTAGTATTCTTTCATCAGGTTAAATACATTTTCCTTTTAATTTCTCTGCCGAAGCAAAATCTTTTGTGAAACGGCCTTCAAATAATGCAATTCAATTTTTCGCTGGCCAGAAAAAGAAAAATTTTCGTGGTAAAACCTTCGTACTGTTAAAAATAATGAGCAGGCAAAATTGGTTTTCCTGAATCAAATGAAAGCCGGAAGGCGCCGTCATGAAAAGCGCTGCAAAGGCTGGCTGGTCTTGTTTCTTGTACCTTCCGGGTAGATGCACATATGAAGACCCATGTCAAGCACTTCTTTCATTTTGATGTAACTCATTTTGCGGCTCTCTTCATTTTTTCTGTCAACAAGTACGCTTCCTCTTTTATATAACAAGTCCAAACAAGGGGATCCTTGCCAACTCAACTTTTGCAATGGTTTTATTCGCACCCGGCATGAATGGCACTGAAACCGGGACATCTATCAGGGAATTATGATTAAATACAACGATATAGTTTTGGCCCGGTGAAAAATTTCTCTTTCCCTTTACACGCAACCGAAGACCGGTAAAAAAAAGAAAACGGATCATCCAGTTCCTGTATATTTTATGCATGATATAAGAACGCTTCGGCTCTTTCCATAAACCGATCACCCACATTGGAACAAAAATGATCAGCATGGTGGAAATAAAAACGATAGCGGCCCATAATGCAAAAATTCTCCCGAGGATATTTTTAAGCAAACTCATAGCCTTCGATGTCTTTAAAAATTGTTTTCTTAAGTTGAGGCCATTCATTTTTTATTATCCCGAAATAAATGGAGTCGCGACGGCGGTTGTTCCACATGGTCATGTGACTGCGAAGCACACCTTCTTCTGTTCCTCCGACTTTTCTTAATCCCTGTTTTGCCCTCTCATTCAGAACATCTGTTTTAAACTCCACCCGTTCAAAATTCAATTCGTCAAATGCATACCGAAGCATGGCAATATTTTGCATGGAAATTAATTCTGTACTTCTGAATTTTTTCCCAGCCAGCTCCAGCCAATCTCTAACCTGAGATCATGATACGAGATATTTCCCATGCTGCTGCTGCCGTGCAACCTGGTGAGTGGTTTTATCGATGATCGTAAATGGCCTTCTTGTGCCGGCTGCTTTGTCGGCAAAAGCAGACATCCATCCATTTTTGCAAATGATCTTTATTCGCAAGGTTAAGATGTAAAATAATCCCACATGCCTTCATCCTGGGCAAGATCAAGAAATGCATCAAAATCTTTTTCTTCAATAGGTCTTAGTAAAACTTTATCTGTTTGTAATATCAGTCCGGGTTCTGATGATTTTCATTGCTATCTTTAATTTTTCATTTTATTATTTATAAAGCCCAATCGATCGGGTCGATCCCGTTTTTTACCAGATACTTCATTCGTTTTCGAAAAATGCCTGCATCCTGAAAACCCGCGTTACTGAAAGGGGAGAGGGGTGGGCTGCTTTTAATACCAGGTGTTTGCTTTCATCGATCAATATTTTTTTCTCCTGCGCAAATTTGCCCCATAATAAAAAGACCACATGATCTTTCAGATCAGAAATTTTCCCTGATCACCGATATTTGTAAATTCAGCCCAACCGATCTTTAGAATGACTCATAGGTTCGCCCGCCCGAACAGTTAATGATGCATTCAATAAAAAACTCCCTGCTTGGCCCATTTAGTAAGGTCACCATTTGCAGGGATCTTTACTCCAATATCATCATGCAATTCTTTAAAAATATTTACCAGTGATGGGGGAGGTGGAACTCCATTTTGTACCGAAAAGCAAAGGCCATGTGCCTGGTGCGGGCCGTGATAAGGATCCTGTCCAAGGATGACAACCTTTGACTTTATCGAAAGGAGTAGTATTAAACGCATTAAAAATTAGTGAACCTGGCGGGTAAATTACCTTTCCCTGTGATCTTTCCGTTTTTAAATGAAGAACAATGTTTTCAAAATAGGGTTTATCAAATTCTTCTTTTAAAATTTTTTTCCACGTCTCATCAATTTTCACATCCATAAGCTTTAACCTGTTTGGGTGCAAGCTAAAAAATTTATCTTTGCCGCCTCTTATTCAAAAGGCCTGGTAGCTCAGCTGATAAGGGAAAAATTGGTCCGGTAGCTCAGCTGAATAGAGCAGCTGCCTTCTAAGCAGCAGGCCATTGGTTTGAATCCAATCCGGATCACTAAAACTCTTCGAAGTTCTTCGAAGAGTTTTCTATTTTCTGAAAACTTCGTGTGCGCTGTGTAAAATATTTCCCTCAAAAAAGTGTAACGGGAAGAATTTTTTTGCTCAGTTTGTTTAAAAATGGCTCTCTTGTAAACGAGAGAGGACCGTGGTATGATTTTTAGCCCGCTAGATACTACTTCCTTACTTCAAGGAATGCACTACACATGGCAAGGATTCTTTCAAATCACAGTGCCAAATTCTCAACTTTAAAATTTTATTGTATGGAACACAGTCAGGAAAACCTGGAGAACATGAGACGTCAGCTAAATACTTCGACACGCGGGTTCGCTTCGATGGATCCGGAGCGGCAACGCCAGATCGCACGCGAAGGCGGAAAGGCTGCACACATAAAAGGAACAGCTCATGAATTTAATTCAGAAGAGGCGAGAAATGCCGGTCGCAAGGGCGGCGAAACAGTAAGCAGGGATAGAGAACATATGGCAGAGATAGGGAAGAAAAGGTGGGCGGTCTTCCGGTAATAATCGAAAACCCGATGGCGAGGCCAGGAATCCTTTCTAGCATCATCATTTGAAGCATATTCGTTTACTTTGAGGCATTTTATTGTAAGTATGCCTCAAAATTTCAATTACGGGATCGATAAACTTACTGTCGGTAACGCCATTGCTATAGGCTCAGGAAAGATAAAAGGAATTCTGGATGATGATGCGATCAAAAAATTAAACAGATCACAGCGATATGTTCAGCAGATTGTGGAGAACAATAAAACTGTTTACGGGGTTAATACCGGCTTCGGCATTTTAGCTACCACAAAAATTTCCGAAGAAGATACAGCAACACTGCAACATAAAATTTTACAAAGCCACAGTGTTGGGGTAGGAGAAGCGATCCCGCCGGAGATCGCAAAATTGATGCTGATCACAAAAGTACATGCGCTGGCACAAGGTTACAGCGGGATAAGACTGGAAACCATTGAAAGGATCTGCTGGCATATTGAAAATGATGTGATGCCGGTTGTGCCGGAAAAAGGAAGTGTGGGTGCATCGGGTGATCTTGGCTCCTCTTGCTCATTTATTTTTGCCGTTGATCGGTTTGGGACAAGTTATTATAAAGGCACAAGGTACAAGGCACAAGATCTCCTCAAAAATTTTCATTGCAACCTTATACACCTCGGACCCAAGGAAGGACTTGCGCTCATCAACGGTACACAATTTATCCTGGCTTTTGCTGTAAAGGCTGTGCAGCGAATGCATAATTGCCTGGAAGCTGCAGATATTATTGGTGCAATGAGTTTGGAAGCGCTGACAGGGACAAAGGCTCCATTCGATGAACGACTGCATCGAGCTTCAGTCCATTTGCAGGAAATAAATTGGTGGCACAGCGATTAAGACTTTTGTTGAAAGATTCGGCTATCATGCAAAGCCATGTTGATTGCGGAAGAGTACAGGATCCCTATTCACTCCGTTGTATGCCACAGGTGCATGGTGCGAGCCGCAATGCATGGCTCCATTTAAAAGAATTAACGGAAACAGAATTGAATGCTGTTACCGATAACCCGATCATTTTTTCTTCTGATGATACCATAAGCGGAGGAAATTTTCATGGACAGCCATTGGCATTGCCACTTGATTATGCTTGTTTCGCTGCTGCCGAAATAGGAAATATTTCTGACCGGCGTTGTTATTTATTATTGGAAGGAAAATGGGGTCTGCCAATGTTGCTGATGAAAAATGTTGGATTGAACAGCGGCTTTATGATCCCTCAATACACAACGGCTGCATTGGTAACCGAAAATAAAACTCTTTGTTTTCCTGCAAGTGCCGATAGTATTCCAACATCACTGGGACAGGAGAGACCATGTAAGCATGGGAAGCATCAGCGGAAGAAAGTTGAGTAAAGTGCTGGATAATCTTGAATACATTTTGGCGATAGAATTACTCACGGCCTGCCAGGCTATAGAATTTCGCAGGCCATTAAAAAGTAGTGAGCTATTAGAGTTTGCTCATGATTATGTCCGGCAGTTTGTATCCTTTGCCGAAGAGGACAGGATTTTTGCTGACGATATTGAAAAGATAAAAAGCATTATTGCTGATTTTAGTTTTGTGAAACAGGTGAATGAGTTTGCGGAGTCAAGAAATGTTCAATTGAATGAGGGCTATCTGAATGAACTGCTTCAGAACCTTGTAGACGCTTCTTGTTAATGCGGACGAATGAGGACATAGCGACAGCTTAGCTCATAGCTGTCACCCTGAGCTCGTCGAAGGGTGGTCGAAATTTATTCTATCGAAAATGACTTGTCATGAAGCTGGGTCATGATTATTACGTTTATATTGTCGAACGCAAAGATCGCGTAGTTATTATATCGGGGTAACTAACGATATAGATAGCGAGATGTGGGAACATAATACAGGTCACGACCAGGGTTGCTATATCTTTGATAGAGAGACCAGTTGAATTAAAATACTTCGAAGACTATACAGATGTTAATCAAGCTATCTCCAGGGAAAAACAATTAAAAGGCTGGTCAAGAAGAAGAAACAGGCATTATTTAGAGAAAATTGGAATGAGCTTAAACGTTTATCTAAATCTTCAACTGTGAGAAGATCCCAACGATGCTTCGACAAGCGTCTGCTTCGACAAACTCAGCATGACAGTTATTCGTCGGCATGACAAAACACCGCGAGAAAAAATTACACATATGGTAACAGAAACAACAACAGACTACGACCCGACAAAATACAAAACCCCAACCGGTAATAAGATCAGCTGCAAAGGATGGATACAGGAAGCCGCATTGAGAATGCTGCTGAACAATCTCAACCCTGAAGTAGCAGAAAAACCGGAGGAATTAATTGTATATGGAGGAAGAGGAAAAGCAGCAAGAAATTTTGAGGCGCTTGATAACATCATCAAGGCATTAAAAATTTTAGAGAATGATGAATCATTGCTCGTTCAATCAGGCAAACCAGTTGGGATTTTAAAAACACATAAAGATGCCCCGCGAATTCTTATCAGTAATTCACAGCTTGTTCCCAAATGGGCAACCTGGGAGCATTTTGATGAACTGGAGAAAAGGGACTGATGATGTATGGCCAAATGACTGCAGGCAGCTGGATCTATATCGGCAGCCAGGGATTGTGCAGGGAACGTATGAGACCTATGCTGCAGTGGCCGACAAACATTTAGTCAGGTCAGGAGCCAATAGTCGCGAGTCAACATTTACTCACGACTCACGACTCACGCTCACGGCTCTCTCAAAGGCACTCTCAACGTAACTGCCGGTCTCGGGGGCATGGGCGGAGCACAACCACTTGGCTATTACAATGAATGAAGGTGTTGCGCTGATCGCAGAAGTGGAGGAATGGAGAATTGATAAACGAATTGCTACAAAATATCTTGATGAAAAATATACTGATATTGATGAAGCGATCGATAAAGCTGTAAGCTACAAGCTGCAGGCTGTAGGCAAAAGCATTGGAGTTTGTTGTAATGCTGTTCATTTGTTGCAAAGATTGATCGAAAGAAATATTATTCCTGATACTCTTACCGATCAAACCTCGGCGCATGATCCTATCAGTTACTGGCCGCATGAGATATCCTACGAGCAGGCAAAAGTTTTAAGAGAAAAGAATCCTGAACAATACATTGAATTATGCTTATCGCAGTATGTACACGCATGTTGCAACTGATGCTGCAAACTTATAGGACAAAGGTGCCGTAACATTCGATTATGGAAATAACATAAGAGCCCGTGCTTTAGAGTACGAGTCTAAAAATATCGGAAGAGCTTCAGGTTCCCCCTTTAGGGCGCGGAGAGGGCTTGTTTCCCGGTTTCGTTCCGGCATACATTCGTCCGCTATTTTGTGAAGGTAAGGGTCCCTTTCGCTGGGCAGCATTAAGTGGTGATCCGAATGATATTGCTGTAACAGATGAGGTGATATCAAAATTGTTTCCGCAAAATCAATCATTGCAGCGGTGGCTAAGATCTAGCCAAAGAAAAAATTGCTTTCAGGGATTGCCTGCACGTATTTGTTGGCTGGGACAAGGCGAAAGAGAAAAAGCAGGGCTCGCATTTAATGAACTGGTGCGAACAGGAAAAGTAAAAGCGCCGATCGTGATCGGCCGTGATCATTTGGATACAGGTTCTGTAGCATCGCCTAACAGAGAAACAGAAGCCATGATGGATGGCAGTGATGCGGTTGCTGACTGGCCTATATTAAATGCATTGGTAAATACTGCCGGTGGTGCCAGTTGGGTTTCGTTACATCATGGTGGTGGCGTGGGTATGGGTTATAGCATCCATGCAGGCATGGTGATCGTTTGCGATGGAACAACAGATGCTGATGAAAGATTGAAAAGAGTTTTACGCAATGATCCGGGAATAGGAGTGATAAGGCATGCTGATGCGGGCTATGAATTGGCTAAAGAGACTGGCTAAGGAAGAATGGACTGGATTTGAATGACAGGATCAATGCTTGATTTTTGTATGACCGAATTCGTCGGTGAATATGATTGGCTCGTGTTGCCCGCAAATTTGACCCTCACGAGATTTCACGGATGATACACAGAAAAATCAGTGAAAATTCTGTGACATTCATGAAAGAACTCCGTATCTAGGAGAATTACCTGAACATTAAAGACTTGCCTTCGATTGCTTGTTTGCACAAAGCAACTACTGCAGATCGAAGAGTGCGACGCAACGGAAGCTGAATAGTAGCAAGTGCAGCCGGCTACATAAAATTCCCAATAATAATCTTAGAGAGGTGCAATATCAGACTTTTCACCCGTCGCATTTACTCTCAGAATTTACCATCCTCAAAGAGCAAGGCTTCAGAATGGCCCGGCAGCATGATGCACATCGGTGTCAAAAAGTTTACCGTCGTAAAATGATCTTATCTCATTTGCCACAATAGTATGTCCCGTGGTTATATAACGAACATCATAAACATTGAGCGTGCTATCAATTTGAGCCATCGTGGCTTTTTGACCGGTATAATATCCCCGGTACCAGAAAGGACCAACATCACTATACAATATATTCAATCGCTTGTCGGAATATTCATAAGTCGTGTCAGTATAAAAAGGCCTTACCAGGTCATTGAGTTCCTTTTAATGGTATATTCATCATGTTTACATACTGGGAAATACCGCCGTGCATGAAAAAGGATATCTCCAACGCGTTCTGTTACATTTTTAGTGGCCAGCCAGCGACCGATCTCTGCGTCGGGTCCAAACAATTGCATATAACTCTTTGTTCATCAATGCAGCATGCCCGCATGTAACGATTCTGTACATAACGCAGGTCATTGCTCATATTCATGATCTCGTGATTGCCCAGTATATAATGTACATAGCCACCCGCTGCCTTGGCTTTTTCTTCAAGTGAATAAATGAGCCATAACACTTCTGTTACCATGGTGCCCCTGTCCACAAAATCACCAACCAGTACAAGATGGTTTTTTCAAACGTCCAGTTAAAATTATCGTCAATGACATGATTGGCCTGCAATAATTTTCGGAAAGCCTCAAAATTCCCTTCAATATCTGAGAGTATCAGCATTTTGCTGACTTTCTTATATTCCGCCTTTTCGTTAGTAAGCTTTGGTTTTAATTTTTACTGTGAATGTTTTTCCGGGCAGATCAGTGTTGATGCGAAGGACGATGCTGTCACTTTCCCGACAATTTCATGCTGTCTGTTTTTAATGACGCCTGACACTGAATCACCTTCTATGTAATTCACAAAAACAGAGTCATTACGATACAGCACATAAGGGCCGTCAAATACGGGAGTGTCGGGTAAATGTGTATTCGTCTTCATCGTTTCTTTGCCATTTCTTGACATGGAGAGTGCGAACAGGGCTATGAATATTATCGGATTTGTTTTAAGCATCATTATTTAATTTTCAAGAACCGTACCTATCTGCTCCTAATATCCGAAATAAAGTCGGTATTTTATGATCACGGGTACAGAGTGATTTGGAAAAAATAGCGTCACATAAAAAAATGATCCATTTAATTTAGCTAAACCCCGGAGTATGAACAACGAAACTTCCCTGTTAGAGCAGGTTTACGCGCCCATATTTGAGGACTCATTGTCTCAAAACGCCCCTTTAGTAGATGAGCCACAAAGACTCAAAGACACAAAGTTTTGACATTCCCATTTTTTTTTCTTCGTGACTTGATGCCTTGGTGGCAAAACAACAGTTTTGGGACAACCTCTTGTCACTCACAAGAATCTTCTGCTCACTTATTGAGTTGTCGGGGTTGCCATTGATGCCTGGTTCTGCAAAGCAGGGTTACCAAATTAAATGTTGGAGCTGCAAAATATTGCTCATACATACATCCCCTGTTTTCAAAACAGGTAGCGCATTTCTTTTCACTGCACAACTCATACTTTATCGCAGTGGGATCTTGTGAGTAACCAGTTGAATCTTTCATAACATAGGTTTATAAACCAATATTACAATGAACACCAGGGCTGCCACCAGCTATAAAGCAATGAATTGAAGAAACCTGTTGATGAATTGGTTTGAAAAGAAAGATTCAGCTAAGCTCTCCGCACCCTGGAGTGATTGTCCCAATTTGGAATCTATGAACCACATAGAAACATAGGAACATAAGATAACACATAGCTTTCTATGTGTCCCACGTATATGGATATATAAATATATATATATATGTATAATAAAGCAACAACATATGA
>ERZ1370068.2421-contig-1575_pt1 | contig 56029 bp, 85 predicted proteins | sample MGYA00561227_ERZ1370068 | MGnify/ENA primary metagenome ERZ1370068 (study PRJEB38410, sample SAMEA6850437) | metagenome | study: Metagenomic assessment of the ecological functions of the soil: analysis of the soil microbiota associated with the... | reverse complement strand
GTAATACTTCGTTCAGTTACACGTATTGCTTTGAACATTCTGGTCAGGCGTTCCTGCCGCTCAGGGACCCAGGCGCTGTAATGAAGCGCGACCGTTTTCGGATCGTCGCCGAGTGCCATCGCCACGTCGTCAATGGAGTTTCCATCCTGGAGGAGACGGCGCGCAAAGGTGTGGCGGAAGCGGTGTGGGGTCGGCTCTTGTTCGAACGGGCCAGCGGCTTCGAACGCCTGAGCAAGACGCCGCCGCCAGACGTTCGTGACGGTCTCGAGGCGTGTTGATTGGCCGACGATGAACGGCCGCGACCCATGCAGTTTGGCGCGTGCGGTCAATCGGTCGCGAACACGGTCGGGAAGCCACGCAAACACATGATGGCCATTCTTCTGCGCTCGGATCATGACGTTATTGCCCTGCAATCGGCTCATGTCGAACAGCGTCGCATCTGAGATACGGAAGCCCGTGTGCACCATCAGCTCGATCAAGTCTTTCAAGTCTTCGCCGGTCCACGAGCCCGCTCCCTGCGCGTTCTTATGCTCGCAGCCGACGTGGCCGGGACTGCGGTCTCGCTGACGCATCGGACGCGGCGGGTTGTCGCACGCCCTCATGATGCGGCTCAGTTCCTCATCGCTGAACGGCATCTTGTCGGCGCTCTTACTGGAGCCGACCGGAGGTTTGATGTCGGAACTGATCGGCGTTTCGGACATCCACTTCCGGTTGACGGCGAAGCGGAAGAAGGCGCGCAGGACGCCGAGGCGGGTGCCCTTCGTGCGCGGACCGAGCTTCAGTCCCGCGTAGAACCGGTCGGCATCGGCCGGCGTGAACTGGTCGATCATCACGTAGCCGCGACCGTCGGCGTATGCCGTCAACTGTTTCGTGAACGTCCGATACTTGCGGAGGGTCGCGGGGCGATCTGCGCGCTCTCGCGATTCGTGAGGAAGATGCTGGTGGCGTCCGCGATGGTGATGCGGGCCGGCGCGGCAGGCGCGTCCGGTGCCGGCACGGCGGGCGCGGGTTGACCGCTCCAGCTGCCGACGGCTTCGATGGCTGCGGCGTAGGCGCGGGCTTCGTCCCAGGTCGTCGCGCCGGTGCGTTTGCGGCTGAAAGCGTCCGGCGAGGGTGCCGGAGACGAAGATGACGCACGCACACCGTTTCCAGCCGCGGGCACGCTCGGCGAATTCACCCGAGGTCGAATCCTCCGCGCGACCGGCTTCGCAGTCTCTCCGATGGCGGCGGTAGAGGTTCAGCGCCACGGACGGATTCTAGCACCATTGCCCGATATTACCCGACGGAGCGAGCAATTTCAGGCTAATTGACGTTTTTGCTAATGTTTTGATGTGGCGGAGAGGGTGGGATTCGAACCCACGTGCCGCTTACGCGACAAGACGCTTTCGAGGCGCCCCCGTTACGACCACTTCGGTACTCTCCGCGATGAGGGGTGATCGGGAACCCACCGGACCGCGTGGCCGCGTGCGACAGAAACCCCAATTATGCACAGGATCTCGTCGCACACGCCCGTTGACGCTTCGGTCGTGACGTGCTCGCCCGCCACGGCGCGCTCGGCAGCTCCGAATGTCCAGCTTCTTCATGCCGAGTATCGCTTCCATGGCCCGCTGCCTATTGGACGATCGGCGTCCGCCCGGAAATGCTCGGCGATGCGAGCCGGCACTACCTGCCACGACACGCCAAGAAGCGATCAGGCCAGCCGCACACCTGCGCCGCTTCGGGTCACCACCCTTCGACAGCTTGTCCCAGTAATAGTCAATCTCCTCCTGCGTGTCGCAGTTCACCCTGCAACGGATCGCCTCGTTGAACCTGAATTCAGGACCGCCGTTGGGCGCGCTGAACGGCTGACCAAAATCGGCTCGAAGGCGACGACCATCACCGATCAGGCCGCCTGTGTGCACGCTCTGCCCCGCCTCGCTGTAGCGGCTCACCGACGTGACGCGCGAGTTCCACGAACACTGACGTATAGAACGCGGCCGCCTCTTCCGCCTGATTCTCAGACCTGGGCATGGGGCGATACTTGATGACCGACATGAGATTGCTCCTTGCGGGCGCGTGACTGGTGCCGGGAGCTGACCTCCTGATCTCGTCATTACGCCCGCCAGTGTCAGCGGCGGCCCTACGTACGGTTGCCCAGGTCCCCTATCCCAATCGCCTGGCCGCGTCGGCCTCCTCGGCGAGCGGTGCGCAAGGTCCGCAAGAACTCGCCTGCGACTGACCGATGAACAGGCCGTCGCGCGCGAGAGCCACGGCGGTGTTCATGGCGGCGTGCGCCGTCGCCGTCGGCCGAACGATGGAGCATCTCGGCAGCGAGGGGCTCAGGAACGTCGCAGGGCTCGGGCATGATCAGGTTCTTCTTGAACAGCTCGTCCGATTCGAAGGGCCCCGCCTCGAGATCCGGAAACGACCAGCGTCGCCGTCGGTCACGGCCGGCGCGTTGCCGCGCCTTGTCGTGCCACGTCTGGAAGTGCGCCGTCTCGGTGGGCCCGATGCTGACGATGATCCTGAGCGCCTCGAGGCTGGTTGCCTTCTGCGCCATCGCGGCATAGAGGCTGCTGCCGCCCTGCTCGATGAAGGCAAAGTGAAACGCCGCGGTGTTCGCGATCGCCTGGATGTGCGGAGTCACGCCGTTCGGATCGCCGAGCTCGCGCGTCGCTGCGCGGAATCGCCGGGTGCTGCCCGACGCTCAGGCTCCGGGATGGCTTGTGGAAAGGTGGCGCCGAGATCCGGGTTTCTCTGGCTGCGATATCGCGTCCACCAGCTCGTATCCACCGTGAGCTGCATCAGGTTGGTCAGCCGGCCGAGTCTGCGGCACGCCGGTCGCCGCACTGCTCGGAAGGGTGCGGAACGCGTCAGGTTCACTGGCGGAGCGCCCTTCGACTCGAGGTAGGCATTCAGAAACGTCTCGTGGCTGATCTCGTCGTCTGTGTTGTCCGACGCGTGCTGATTCATGTCTTCGTCGAGGACGCTCAGCGCGGCCAGGTATCCGGAGCCGGCCGCATCGACTCCGGCCAGCTCGTTGTATTGCTGCCAGAGATCCGTCTCGAGAATCTCCGGCGGCCGCCAGGAAACCGGAGAATCGCGATGTCGCCCTTCGTGAGGGGTCGCCGGGCGTCGAGATCCCTCGTGATCGGCCGCCGACGCCGCAGCCGACAGAAATGAGTGCCGGCGGTGGCGGCTCACCGCCGCAAGGCTCCGCTCAGGAACCGGGCGCCGATTGACATCAGTGGGCTTCGTGCCGAACAGGCTCATGACGTGGTCCTCCGATGAATGCGTCCAGCTCGTCACCCGGGGAATCGTCGTCGCGGTCGGCGAACGGCGACGTGACGAGCCGCTGGGGAATGGCAGGGCAAGAGGGACGCCAGATCCGGCAGGCGATCTGCGCGCGCGAATTGACCGGCCCTTACCGCGTCACGACTCGACGCGCGTTACGTGACTCGTAAGGAATCGACGGACCGCGAAGCGTCGCGCATGCAGCTCGGCTGCGGCAATGAAGGGCGTCGTTCAGCGATAGCGATATAGTCCCTCTCGTGGAATGAGAGACGCCCGACGCTCCGCACAATCAGCTTCCACCGGGTCCGCACGGGCTTCCAATCCTCGGCATGCTGCCGGCGCTCAGGCGCAACCCGACGGCGGTGGTTCCTGAGCGCCGCCCGCCGTTTCGGCGACGTGGTGTATTCCGGATCGGCTCGCGACGTGGCTACCTCATCACGAACCCGGCGGATGTTCGCCACGTCCTGCAGGACAACGCGCGCAACTATCACAAGAGCCCGCTCATACGACAAACTGCGCATGACGCTCGGCAACGGCCTGTTGACGAGCGAGGATGGGTTCTGGCTTCGCCAGCGGCGTCGCCCAGCCGGCCTTTCATCGCCAGCGGCTCGCGATGCTGGCCAGCCTGGCGTGATGGGCCGACGCGGCGCGGGATGCCGCATCCGAATGGCAGCAGACGATCGCCTCGAGCGGGAGCCCGTGGACGTGGCTCGAGATGATGCGGCTCACGCGCACCATCGTGCTGCGTGCGCTCCTGGGCGCCGACCTGGGTCCGTTCACGGCTGGAGTCGACCAGGCCTGGACCATCATCAACGAGCGCGTCGGCGAGAGCTTCTGGTCACTCGGGCTCACCGACCGGCTGCCGACTCGAAGCTACCGGCGGTTCCGGGCAGCGCAGGCAGTGCTCAGGGGCGCGGTCGATCACGCGATCAGCCAGCGCCGCCGCAGCCAGACCGACAGTGCCGACCTGCTTCGCTCCTGCTGTCCGCGCGCGATGAGGAGACCGGGAGGCGATGACGGACGAGCAGCTGCGGCGTCGAGGTCACCACGTTTCTGCTGGCCGGTCAGGAGACGACGTCGCTGGCGTTGACGTGGACCTGGTAGCTTGCTGTCGCAGCATCCGGACGCGCAACGGCGGCTCGAGAGGAAGAGATCGACGTCGCTGCTCGACGGGCGTTCACCCGAGCTACAGACGATCTCGCGAATCTGCCGTACACCGCATGGTGATCGACGAAGCCATGCGGCTGTACTTCTGCGTCGGGCTTCTCGCGGCAGGCGTTGGCAGACGATGAGCTGGGCGGCTTCCGTCTTCCGCGGGGATGGCTGGCGTTCATCATCCCGCACGTCCTGCACCGGCTTCCCGGCGTCTGGGCGGACCCGGAGGCGTTCGATCCCGATCGCTTCCTGCCCGAGGCAACCGCGGCTCGGCCGAAATCCAGTATGCCTGCTCGTTCGGCGCTGGGCCGCGTCAGTGCATCGGCAGCCATTTGCGCGCTCATCGAGGTCGCAACTCGTCGTTGCGACGCTCGCGCAACGCTACCGGCTTCAGCTCGTGCCGGGACACGAGGTCGAGCCGTGGCCCCTCATCACCCTTCGGCCCCGGTTCGGCATGCCGATGACGATCGAGCGCCGGACCCCGTGGCATCCGCCCGCAGTCGCAGCCGTCATGACTTGACGGGCAGCGAATACGGCGCGCGATACGTGCGGCCGAGAAGGGCGTTCGCCTGCTCGTCATCCACGAACCGCTCGCTCGCGCCGTCGAACCTCAGCGACCGTCCCACTCGATACGAGATGTTGCCCAGGTGGCAGAGGGTCGACGACAGATGGCCCTCCTCGAGCGGGGCATGCAGCGGTGTCCGACTGACGCGACCGGACGGCCGCGATGAAGTTCTCGAAGTGCGCCTGTCCCTCGAGATCCAGTTCCGAATCGGGCTTCTCGTCGCTGGTCAGCGTCGGCCCCGGCCTCGCTTCTTGCCGTCCGAAGAACACCTCGACCTTGTCGCTGCCGACCTTCATCCAGCCCTTGGAGCCGTAGACGAAAACGCCCCGCGCCTCCGGTGGTCCACTGAACCAGTTCCGCAGGTCGCAGTGCAGCTCCGTCCCGTCCGCGTAGTCGATACGTGGCGGATTGCGTGTTCGGCGTCTGCTGATCGGTCGGCGCACCGTCTTCGTACGTGCCGCCACTGCAGTACACCGTTCGAGGATGCTCCTGCTTGCCGAGCAGCCAGCGCGTCGCGTCCAGCGTGTGCACGGCGGTGTTCCCGAGATCGCCCGTGCCGTAGTCCCAGAACCAGTGCCAGTAGTAGTGAAAGCGGTGCTCGTTGAACGGGTGCTCCGGCGCCGGTCCCATCCACAAGTCGTAGTGCACGCCGGGCGGCACCTGGCCGTCCGCGGCGACGCCGATCGGATCCCGGGGCCGATTGATCACGGTCTTGCCCATGTAGAGGTTCCTAGTCCGCCATCGCGCACGAACTGGACGGCTTTGGCCAGCAGCGCGACCGCTGCGCGCCTGCGTGCCCACCTGCACGACGCGATTGCTCCGGCGCGCCGCCTCGATCATCCGCCGGCCTTCGACGATGTTGTGGCTGATGGGTTTCTCGACGTAGACGTCCTTGCCGGCCTGGCAGGCCAGGATGGTCATCAGCGCGTGCCAATGGTCCGGCGCCGCGATCGTCACCGCATCGACGTCGCGGTTGTCGAGCACGCGCCGGAAGTCCGTCTCCGTCTTCGGATCCCCGCCCCACTTGTCCTTCGCGTAGGGCAGCGACGTGCCGAAGTGGCGCTCGTCGATGTCGACGACGTGCGTGATTCGGACGTTCTTGATGCCGGCGAGATGCTCGTAGTGATCGAGCCCGCGGCCGCGCTCGGTCCAGGTGGGATGGCCCGTGTTGTGACCGCGCAGCCCGATGATGGCGACGTTCACCGTCTCGTTCGGGCTTCGCCGTGCGCACGCCCGCGCCGGGAGCGCCGCCAGTCCAACAGTGGCCGCGGCGGTCTTCGACAGTGAATGTGCGGCGGTTCATCGAGCCCCTCCCGGTGCGGAGCGGATGGTAGCATCGCCTGACAAAGTCTCTGCGCCCACTCTCGAACGTCGTCGGCGTGATGTCCGAACTCTCGTGCGCGCGTGGCCCGCGATGTCGGCGTCGTGGAAGCCGATCGCCGCGCCAGAACCACCGCAGCATGATCGCGCCAAAGTCCTCGCCGTTCTTCCTCACCTCCTCGATCGTGGGACTCCACCGAAGCTGATCGTCCGGCCGGAGCGCTCTTGCCGAGGACACGGGCCACCGTGGGCATCGTCGGCTGCATCGCCGGCGATGTCGATCGCGCGGTTCTTCAGGCGCAACGGTTCGGTGAACGCGAGCGCGCCGCATTTCCTGAGGTCGTCCACCGCGATCATCTGAAGCACGGTGGTGGCATCAGCGCGTGCAGCGCGTCGCCGCTCAGGAACCATGGGCCTGCTCACGGGTTCTCCATGAAGAACACGGGCCGGATGATCGCGTAGACGGAAGCCCAGGGCGCGCACGGTATCTGCACGGCGTGGGTGCCGCATCGATGGGGACGTTCTGCCGCGCAGCCGAAGCCCCCGTCCCGCCAGCGCGCGCCGTCGCGCCCCTGGTTGCCCGTCACCGTGATCAGCACCGTCCACCGCTCATCATGCCTCCCGAGGAAGAGGAAAAATTTCACGGCTTCGAACACCGCGGCGTCCACGGGGCATGTTGTGGCGCACGCCTCGAACTCCCACAGCTACGTAGTCCGGATCCGTTTCGCGCACCTTGAACGGCATCTGACGCCGTCCACCTTCCGGTAGTCCTCGTAGTCCCAGCGGCGGGGCAGTGCGCCGAGCGGGCTCGCCGTCATCGACTCGATCCGCACGAGCAGGCCGGACGCCGCGTTGAAGAAAAGCCGATCGCCGTCAGGCTCCAGGGCTGCGGGCTGCGGTTTTCAGGACGAACACCCGCGCGCCGTCGATCGTCGATTCGCCCTCGACCGCCAGCGAGGGATACAGAGGTCGGCAGCGCGATCGGCAGCGAGAACACCGCCTGCCGTTTCAGACGCTCGAGCTCCGGCCCGTGCGCATCGCTCGAGCCGCGGTTGTCCGCGCTCCAGCCGCGCGTGCCGTCGAAGATCTTCGTGAACGGCGCGCCGTCGACGAGGATGCGGCTGCGGAAGGCGTCGGGCGCCCTGTAGCTGATCTCCGCCGGGTAGACGGCAGGCTCCGACGTCACCAGCCGCCCCTTGACTACTCGCGTGGTGCAGACGCGACCACGCCGGGCCGCCGCTCGCCTCCAGTACTGCTTGACGACGTCGTCGGCGCGCAGCGCGCTTTCGACGCCGGCGTCGCGTTGACTGGCACGGATGGGGCCGAGGGGCGCTCCGTCAGCAGCGGCAGCGTCGTTGCCGGGCGCAGCTTCCCGCGGTGACAGCTGTAGCAGCTCACGGCGAGGTCGTCGCCGAGTGTGCGATTGATGTCGCGGACCATCTGGATCATCTTCCGCGCGGTCCGCTTGGGTTCCTTTCGTCGCTGCTCCAGTCCTTCTCGTGTGACAGTGCTCGCACTGCACGCCCAGCGACCCGCGCATATCATCATCGCGTCGTCGAACTGCTTGTTCCGGTGAGGATCGGTCAGGACCTTGACGTTCTCCGCGCTGAAGCGGTCGCGGCCAGGCACCGCTGGCCCCGGGCGCCGTAGCAGCATCAGGGGCCGAAACGCGCAATGCCGCAACGGTGATGGCTCGTCGCACGGCGAGACTGTGCCTTGGGACGGGTCCCTCAGAGCGCGCATCCCATCGTAAGGGGACAGTCCCAGCAATTCACCCCATGCGGATCATCAAGGGGGGACGGTCCCTTTGGCGACAACTGGCAGGATGTCGCCGTGGCCCAGACGACCTCCGCCCATGCAGGTCTGCTTCCAGGGAGTTCACCCTGCTTCGGCCTGAGCGGGGTCGGGAAGCCTTCCGTGATGGAGCCCGCACAGCGGATCACGTTTGGTCGGTTCCGCTTCTGATGCTGCCAACGGATGCGTCTGGCAGGGGGCGACGGCGATCCCGCTGAGGCCAAAACCATGTGCGGTTCTCAAGCACCTCATCGATCACGCCGGCCAGCTCGTCACCAAACAGCAGCTGCTCGAAGGCGGTGTGGCCGGCGCACCATTCGTCGGCGACGCCGTACTCGAAGGACTGCATCAGACAGCTGCGCGAGGCGCTGGGCGATTGATGCGGCCTCGCCGAGATACATTGCCACGTCGCACCGGCGGGGGTATCGCTTCATCGCTCACCTCTCGGAGGCGGCTGTGGATCCGGCAACCGGTACCCGTCACATCGGCGGTTGGTCAGCTCGGCTTCCGAGGGCCTGCAGGCAACACGCTCCGCGGCGGCTCGCGTCCCTGGTCGCGACGCCGAGCTGGCGACGATGCGCGGATGGCTGCGAGCGTGCGCCGGCGAGGCGAGCGTAAAGGTCGCCTTCATCACCGGCGAGGCGGGTATCGGCAAGACCACGCTCCTGAATGCCTTACTGACGAGCATGAGAGCGTCCCGGGAGTGCACATTCTGCGCGGGCAGTGCCTCCAGCACTACGGGCATGCCGAAGCGTACCTGCCCGGTGCTGGAAGGCGCTTACGCAGAGCGGCCGCGGGCCTGCCGGCGCGGACCTCATCGAGCTGTTGCGACGTACGCCCCTCGTGGCTCCGCAACTCGGCTCGCTTCTCTCCGTGGCGGACGAGGAACAGCCGCCCCCGAGCCTTCCATGGGATCCACCCGCGAGCGAATGCTCGCGAGAGATGGCCGAAGCGATCGAGGCGATGGCGGCGGACGCGCTGCTCGTCGTCGTGCTCGAAGATCTGCAGTGGAGCGACTACTCGACGCTGGACTCTGATCAGCCTACCCGGCGACGGCGGCGCGATCCGGCCCGATTTGTCTGGTGGTGGGCACGCTACCGCCCCGTGGACGTCATCGTGGGTGAATCATCCGCTGAAGGACGTCAAGCGCGAGCTGCAAGCGCATGGAGACTGCGACGAGCTGCCGCTGGCGCGCGTGCCCGAAGAGGTGGTCGTCGAGTACTCTGGCGGAGCGATGTCCCGTCCCACCAGTTTCCGGGCAAGGCTGACGCGGATGATTCATCGGCGCACGGAGGGCAATCCGCTGTTCATGGTCAACGTCGTGGAGCACCTGATCGATGAGGAGGCGATCGTCGAGCTGAGCGGACGGTGGCAGATCCGCGGGCGAGCTTGACCGAGGTGGAATCCGGAATACCCGAGAACGTCAGGCAGGTCATCGAAACCCAAATCGAGCGGCTGAGCGACGACGAGCGGCCGGTCCTGGAGGCCGCGAGCGTCGTCGGCATGGAGTGCTCTTCCACCGCGATTGCGGCGGCCCTCGACAGCACGAGCGAGTGGGTCGAGCCGATTTGCGAAGCCCTCGTGAATCGCCACCGATTCCTCACGCCCGCTCGACCTCGTGGCAGCTGCCGGACGGCAGGTTGACGCCCGCGCTACACGATTCGGCCATGTGCTCTACCTCGACGTGTCGTACTCAGCGCATTCCGCTGATGCGGCGCGCTCGAGATGCACCGGCAGAATCGGCGCGGTCGGGCGAGCGTGATCTGCAGGATCGGATCGACGAGATCGTGGCGGAACTCGGCCGATGCACTTCGAGCAGGGGCAGGACAGGCGCCCGCGCGCTCAGGTACCTGCTCCGGGCGGCGGACAACGCGCCTCCAGCGGTCCGCGCATCACGAAGCCGCGGCGCTGGCCCAACGCGGCGCTGCGAGCCCCTCGAGGGATTGCCGGCGACGGCCTGATCGCGACCAGCAGGAGCTCAGGCTGCGCATGATTCTCGGCGTCGTCGCTCGTGGCGACGAAGGGTTTCGCCGCCGACGGACGTCGAGGCCGGTGCTATGGGCGCGCGTGGGAACTCTGTCAGCGGCGGCAGGTGCGCCGTTCCGGACGCGTTCAGGGTGCTGCGGCTGATGGGCCTCTCGCACATGTTCCGCGCAGAGCTGGAGACGGCGCATGGCATTGCCGAGCGGCTGGCCGAGATGGCCGCCGGATCCAGCGATCCCGCGTTGACCATGGAGGCGCATCGCGCGCTCGGAGGGACCTGCCTGGAGCTGGGGCGGCTGACCGAGCGCGCTGGAACACCTCGCAAAAGGCCTCGAGTCAGCATGAGGCACGATCACCATGCCGCTACGTGGGATTCACCGGGCACGACCCCAAGGTGGTGAGCGATTGCGCGGCGGCGAGGGCGCTCTGGGCACTCGGCTACCCCGACCAGGCGCTGGAGAAAGTGACGCGGGCGCTGCGATCTGCCGCAGGAGCTCGCGCACGTGCAGAGCGTGGGTGAGTGCCGCCTATTACGCGGCGCATATCCATCATCTCCGCGGCGAGCCGGCGCTGCACCCGGGGACTGCGCGGCCATCGCCGTCGGGCTCGCGCGAAGAGCAGGGACTGGAGCTGTGGGCCGCAGTCGGGCCGAATCCACCAGGCCTGGGCAGCGGGGAATGCTCGGTGCACGCCGCGGCGAGGCCGTTCCAACTGCTGCCGCTCGAGCTCGGAGCTTATCAAGCCACCGGCGCTCGAGTATGGCGACCTCACTTCCTTGGCCTGCTCGCAGAAGGCATGGCCGAGGCCGGCCGTCTTGATGAGGCGCTGGCCACCATCGACGAAGGACTGACGCTCGCCACGCGAGACCTCGGAACACTATTTCATCGCGGAGTTGTATCGCCTCAAGGAGAGCTGCTGCTGCGGTCCGCGGCTGACATGGCCTCGCGCCGGCCACGGTTGCTCTGGCAGAGGACTGCCTTGCGCAGGCGCTCGCGATCGCTCGAAATCAGAAGGCACGCTCGTGGGAGCTGCAGGATCGTCACGAGCCTGGCGGGTCTCTACGCAAGACCCGGGTGGCAGACGAAGGCGGCTCGCATGCTGGTCCGGTGAGACGAAGCATGGTTCAGGAGGAGGGCCATGACACCGCCGACCTGAAGGCCGCCAAGCGGGCTTTGCACGAGCTATGCAGGCGGACTCGCACTCGGCACCAGGAAGTAGAGGCCGCTGTCGGCAACGACCCAACAGCCGCGATGAGGAGTCCCCCGTCAGCGATTCTGAACCACGCTCGTCAGGGCGTCCGACGCAAGGCGACGCAGCAGGCGGCTCCGCGGCGGCCGCCAGCGTCCCGGGCAGCTCTCCGGAGACCGGCTCGGCTGCCGGACCACCTGCGTGCGGACGGCGTGATCGGTTCCCGTGAACCGCACCTCGACGGCTCCCAACCAGTTTCGTCTCCGACCCGGACTCGACCTGCCATTCGAGCAGTGTCGCCACCAACACCGGCGCGCTGCGAGCGTCCACGAGCCGCACGTTCAGGCTCGCCGCCAGCTCAGGCCGGCAGTGCCGTGTCGAAGTAGCGATCTGGCGCCGATGACCAGTGCCACACAGGGTCCTCGGTCAGCTCGCCATCGGGTTGCTGGTGCAGCAGGCGGCGGCCGATGGGGCGCGCGCCGTGCGTCTCGAGCAGGCGGACCAGCATCGGTGTGGCCGCGACGGGGCCTCGCGCGCCGGCTCGACCAGTTGCGGCTCGATCATGCGGCCGGGGAGATGCGTGGGCCGCGGCAGCGCGCAGCCCATCCCGATGGCGACGGCGGCCGCGCCGAGAGACAGTCCGGCTGACCTGACAGCGCCGGTCATCGCGGTTTCTCCTGCAGGCGGGCGCGGCCCATAACACCACCGACTCGGGCTGCTCCTCGAGCATCCGCGCCAGCTCGCGCAGCTGGTCGAGCGATTCGCGGATCGCCGGCAGCGAGCGCCGCATATCGTCCGCGGCCAGGCTGGCGCGGTCCAGCGCGTCGCGCGCCGAGTGCGTCGTCGCCGGCAGCTCCGCGCGCGTCGATCGCCGCGCGCGCTGCGTCGTCGACGAGCTTCGTGAACGTCCCATCCGGTGCCGATCTGCTTGTTCAGGTCCGAGGAGATCCGGCTCGAGTTGCACGCTCGTCGTGGACAGAACTTCCGTGAGTCGGCGCTCAGCGCCGGAATGTTGCTCTCGCCGACGATGCGCTCGACGTTGGTGAAGAACCGGTCGCCTTGTCGAGGCTGTCGGGAATCCTGCCGACGATCACCCGACAGGTGTCTGAGCGTCGCCTCCGCGCGATCGAGCAGCTCCGGCAGCCGATCCTGCACCTTGGCGAACATCGAAGGGCATCGATGGCACGTACGGCAGACTGGGCGTGAACCCGAGCGACATCGCCGGGGGCGGATCCTGCGGCGAATCGAGGAGCAGGTACGCTTCGCCGGTCACCGGGTTGCCGACCACCTGGGCTCGCAGGCGCGGGAAGCATCCCGCCGATGTCGGTGATCCTGATCGCTGTTGACGTCCATCCCGAGCGTGTTGAGGCGATCGAGGAACACCTCGAAGTCGATCTCGATCGAGGTTGCCGCGCGGGTCCACGCGCGCACGTTCGAGACCTGCCCCGACGTGCACGCCCGCGGTAGCGCACCGGGCTCGAGATGTCCGAGACCGCTGACGTTCTCGGTGCGTGTAGGTGACCATCGCGATCACGCTGCGGCTCCTCAGCCGCTGGATGAAGAGCAGTCGCCGTCGCGAGCACGACGACCAGGGCGATCACGAGGAAGAGGCCCGAGCCGCGCGTAGCTCTTCTCGACGGCCATTGTCCACTCCTCAGGATGCCGACGCGCCCGACGACGACCGCGTGAAGAAGCCGCGCACGAACGGCGATCTCCGATTCGTCCCGCGAGCTTCCGCGGGTCGCCGCGTGCCACGATCCCTTCGCCACCTTGTCCAGGACGATGCAGTCGTTGGCGACGAGGAAGATGCTGGGCAGCTCGTGGGTCACGATGACGATGCGTGATGCCCGAGGTCGCGGCTGAGCGTGACGATGAGCTCATCGAGCTCGACGGCCGATGATCGGGTCGAGCCCGGCGGACGGCTCGTCGAAGAACAGCAGATCGGGTTCGAGCATCAGGGCGCGCGCGATGCCGGCCCGCTTCTTCATGCCGCCCGAAATCTCGCCGGGCAGGTGCTCCGCGAACGGACCGAGGCCGACCAGTTCGAGCTTTGCCTGGACGAGCTCGCGCGCGGTTGCGCCGCGGACGGGCGTCCACGTCGTCAGCGGGAGCGCCAGGTTTTCGGCCAGCGTCATGGAGCTGAAGAGCGCGCCCGACTGGAAGAGCACGCCGAAGGGCGGAACGCCGTCGTAGACGGTGCGGCCTCGCCGACACCGTCGATGTCGATGCGGCCCGCCATCGGCCGCTCCAGGCCGATCAGGTAGCGCAGCAGCGTGCTCTTCCCGCTGCCCGAACCGCCGAGTATCGCGAAGGTCGATCCGCGCTCGCACCTCGAAGCGTGACGTGCTCCATGAGCGATCGTCGGGCCCCAGCCGATGCGGAGATCCTCGACGACGATGTGCGGCCGGGACGGCGGCATGGTCAGATGCCCATCAGCGTGAAGAAGAGCGTGAACAGCGCGTTGATCACGATCACGCCGAAGATGGACAGCACCACGGCGGTCGTCGTGCGCGCGCCGACGGCGGCGGCGCCTCCGCGCGTGGCCAGACCCTGCGCACAGGCAATCATCCCGATCGCGAGCGCCAGAAACGGCGCTCTTGATCAGACCGGAGAAGAAGAGGTTCGCGCCGTGATGGCGTTGCTCGTGGACGTGATGTAGGCGCGCGCGCGTCATGTCGGTGATCGCCGTCGTGGCCGCGAGCCCGCCAATCAGCGCGAGCACGTCGCCGACCCAGGTGAGCAGCGGCACCGTGACGACCAGCGCGAGACAGCGCGGCACGACCAGCCATCTCACGGGTCGAACCCCATCGACCGCAGCGCGTCGACTTCTTCCGAGACTTTCATCGTGGCGATCTCCGACGCCAGGCCCGCGCCCGACCTGCCCGCCACGACGATGGCGGTGACCAGCGGCCCCAGCTCGCGGAAGTGCGCGACGACGACCAGCTCGGGAACGTAGACGGTGGCGCCGAAGCGCCCGAGCTGCGAGACCCCGAGAAAGCCGATGATGAGCGCCGACCAGCAGGTTGGCCGCGCTGCGTCACCGGCAAGCGCGTCCGCGCCGATCTCCTGAATCAGCCTCGGCAGCGAGCGCCAGTCCACCGAGCCCGGTGCCGCGACCGCTCTTGGCAGGGCCAGCAGCGAATCGACCGGTGAAGTCGAGCGCGTCGGTGGCCTTGGTTGGCAGGCCCGATGCCATGGCGCCGATCCTGCCGAGCCTGGTCCTCGAGCGTGCCTGACCTGCGGGCGTCACCGTGCGCCGCGCGCGATACAAGGCGATCATGCGCGAGGCTTCCGGATTGCTGTCCTCCAGGATTCGCGTGCGGCGGCCATCGGCCTCGAATCGATCGAACAGGCGCGCCAGCAGTGACTGCGCCGGCGCTGTCGATGCGATCGAGCCCCGCCAGATCAACGTCGACGGAGCTTACACCCATCAGTCCCGGCGCTGACGCTCTCGACCGCCTGGACGACGGCCATCGCGTGCGCCAGATCGAATGGACCAGTTGGCGCGATGCGCCCTCGCTGCCCATTCCGATCGGTGCGGACCGCAACGTCCATCCGCGCATCTTTCGAGAGTTGAGGGAAAGAGGTCAAGTCGCTCAACGCATGAGCTTGGTGCGTGCCTCGCTATCAGTTCGCTCACTGACGGGCTATTAAGCGGAAAGAAAGATGACAGACCGGGCGCGACGAATCACCACGCGCTGGCCATCGTGACGATGAGCTTGGCGGTGCTCGCCTCTGCTCGTGCCGTTCGGCGCGTCGGAGTATCCGCTCTCCAACGTCGGCTGGCTGCTCGGCATCGCGGCGCGGCATCGAAGCCCTGCACGGGCTGCGGCGCGGCGACCGCCGCCAGCCGGCGGCAGGCCACCACCGGCGCGGTCATCAGCATGATGATCGCGCTCTTCCTGATCAACGCGCCCCTTCGTGGCCGCGCCACGCCCTCCGGCTCCTCGTCGCCGGATGGTTCGGCCTGGATGTGCTCTGCAACGCGATCGGTGCGGTCCGGCGGACGCGCCGCGAGGAGCGGCGGCGGCCGATCCTTGCCGCGCTCGGCAACGCCGCGGTCCTGGTCCTGCTGCTGTTCACGCGCGGCCTGGTGCTCACGTGGGTCGTCGCCATCGCCGGCGCCCTGCGGATCGCCGGCATCGCCTGGAACATCATGGTGGCGCCGATCTACGCCACCACCGGATGCCCACGAGTCGGTGATCAGCGAGCTCGGCTCGACGACGAGCCGGAGGCCGTGGCCCTGGCGGCCGAGATCGAAGCGGCGCAGCAGGCGCGTGCGCCCATCGATCGCGGCTGGACGTTCTCCTTCATCGCCGTGCTGTTCGCGATCCACATCGGCCGCATGGGCACGGACGGCACGCTGCTCGGCCTCATCGTCGCCCGGCGTCGCGGTGCTCGGCGACATGTTCATCGCCGTGGATCCTGACGCTGCTCGGTGATCGACCCGCTGTTACTCGAGCTGGCGGAAACCTACGCGCTGGATCGAGCGCTGGGCCTGGCGCCGGCACCTGCAGGATCTGCGGACCGAAGGCGTGACCTGGCCCGAGCGCGTCACCGGCGCCTGGCTGCGGTGGAGGCTGACGACTCGCGATCCGGATGCGCGCGTGCCGCTACTCGGTGCCGGCGGCGCTCAGCCGGGGCCTTCAGGTCGGGCTGCCGCTCGCCGCCATCCTCGCCGCCACCGTCCCGGTCTGGGGCATGAGCTGGCATTTCGACACCGAGAACTGGGCGGCCGGCATCTGGAACTCCTGGGCGGAGTCGCGCACCGACACGTGGCGCGAAGCGATGGTGCGGTGCGGTGCTCGCATCCGGAGGGCGGACGCGCCGGACCGCCGCGACCTTCGCGGTGCAGCCGCCGAGGGCGTCTCCGGCGACTTCTCCTTCATCGTCATCGGCGACACCGGCGAAGGGCGACGCGTCGCAGCACGTGCTGCGCGACCAGCTGCTCGCCGGTCGTCGAACCAGCCCGACGTGCGGTTCGTCGTCATCTCGTCCGGACGTCGTCTATCCCACCGGCGCGATGCGCGACTACGAGGCGAAGTTCTGGCTGCCGTTCAAGGGCGTCCACAAACCGGTCTACGCCATTCCCGGCAATCACGACTGGGCACGACGCGCTCGAGGCGTTCGACGTCGACGTTCTTCAGGCCGACGCCGCGCGCGCCAGCATGCGAGCGCGGGTCGAGGCCGATCTTCGCCTGACGAGCACGACCGAAGGGCGAATCGAGGATCTCGTCGGCGAGGCGGATCGCCTGCGCCGGTTCTACGGCGTCGCCGACGGGCTTCCAGCGCGCGCCGTTCTTCGAGCTGCAGACGGATCGACTTCGCGCTGCGTGGCCATCGACACCGGCGTGCTCAGGGACGATCGATCCCGCCCAGAGCGCGTGGCTGGACGCGGCGCTGACGCGCGCCGCGGGCAAGATGACGATGGCGATCGTCGGCCACCCGTTCTACGCGCGGTGGCCACGACACCACGATCGACGATGAGGAGTTCTCACGTCTCAAGCAGACGCTGCTGCGGCACAACGTGACGATCATGATGGCGGGCGACACGCACGATCTCGGAGCACTACAGCGAGCCGGGCGGCACGGCGGCGTCCGACCGTTCACTACTTCGTCAACGGCGGCGGCGGCGCGCATCTGAGCTTCGGCACGGCGCTGCAGCTGGCCGTCGCAGCCGCCGACCTCCGACTGGGCGCCACTATCCGACCTACGATGCGGTGGCGGCGAAGATCGAGGCGCTGACGCCGTGGTGGAAGCGGCCGGCCTGGTGGTGGACCAGACAGATTCGGCGGCTGGCCGTTCGACGGCCGAGTGGCTGTCGGCGGTGTTCGACTACAACGTCGAGCCGTTCTTCCAGAGCTTCATCGAGGTGAAGGTGGAGCCGTCGGCGCATCGGGTCCGCTTGATTCCGCATGGCGTGAACGGACGCCTGACGCTTGGTGATGTGGCCACGTCAGCAAGTTTCCGCCCGGCCGGCGCCACGGATCAGACGCCGCTCGAGTGGATCAGTGCCGATGCGCTGAGTGCAGCGGTAGCGAGCCGGCAGCGGGCAGCAGGTAGCGGCGGCAGGCAGCGTAGGGCTGCGGCTACGCAGCGACAGCTGGGGCTGAGCGGGGACTGTCCCCCTTGATGATCGAGGGGACTGTCCCCATCGCTACGCACTGATCGACGTCGTAGGCCGTGATGCGCCAGGCGCCGTCCTCTTTCACCCAGAGCATGCGCAACACCGGCGCGTCGCCGCTGCCGGTCTGGAAGCGGAAGCTCAGGCCAAAGGCCTTGCCGCACTCGCCCGTCCAGCTCTCCCTTGAAGCGCTGGCCGCGAGGCCCGCGCCGCGCAATCAGCGGCGTCGATGAGCACGTTCGGCACGCTCGTCAGGGTGAAGGTGCCGGCATAGGTGTGGTCCATCTCACGAATGGCGCGGGTGAAGCGGATGGACGGGCGCGATCAGCGCGCTCAGCGAGGCCTGCCTCCCGACGCCGCGCCCCGCCTGAGTGCTCGAGGGCGGCCCGGATTTTCCGGCCCGCGTCGTCGGGCGATGTGGACGCGGGCGCGTCGGGGCTACGCGTCGAGGTCGTAGCACGCGTAGCTCCCGGGCGAGAGATACCCAAACGCCGCGTCGTAGTCCTTCTTGATCAGCCAGTCTGTCGAGGAAGCCTTTTGTCGCCGCAACGAAAGTCGGGTCGGCCTTCATGCTCGCCACCGTCGAGGCCGGCGTCGGCGCTGCGTCGGACTCGGCACGCCGGCTCGTCGATCGGCTCGCGCCTGCCACGACACGATCTTCCAGTAGCCGTCGTCCTTGGCCCACAGCAGGGCCATCGACGTGATCCTTCCGCCGTTCGTCGCGTTCACGTAGAACGCCGCGCCGTAGTAGTGCGCCGTACTGCGCGCCGCGCGGTCTTCGGCGCGCCGATCGTCAGCCGGCTCTCGCAGTCGAAGCTGGCGGCGATGTCGTCCGGCACCGAGTAGATGACGAACTGCGCGTGATGCGGCTGCTGCACGACCTTCAGCGCCGGCATCGGCGAGACGCACGCCGACGGTCAGTCCTTCGAGCGATGTCTGAGAGCCGAGCGCGTCGTGCGTCAGCCTTCAGCCGCCGCATCAGGCTGAAACGGCGCCATGCCGCGATCGAACGCCGACGGATCGTCGGCGTCCTGCGCCAGGCAGGCGTAGGCGCGCTCCGAGATGTAGCCCATGGCCGCCACGACGTCGCCTTCGACGAGCCACGCCTGCAGGAAGTCGTTCATCATCGCGTCGATCGGCGCTCTTGCCGGCGCGCGGGATCGCACGACAGCGCGAGCTCGATGCGTTCCTCCGGCGTCTCGTCGGCACGTGTCTCGCGTGCGTGACGCCGAAGAAGCTGCCCCACCAGTTCTGGAAGCCGGCCCAGCGGTTGACGTGGCGTTCGTAGTTGTTCGCCGGCGCGCACGTCGGAGTTCGAGCGCAGTCAGGTGGCCGTTGAACATCGCCGCGGGAAAGCTCGACGACCGGTAGTCGACGTCGATGTCGGCGCGGGCGACCGTCCGGCGCCACCGAGACCTGAATCGACGGCGTGCCCCCTGCTCGCGGTAGTTGCGTCGGATAGCCCTTGTGGTAGGTCGTGTTGTCCATCCCGCGCTGGAACTCCTTCGGATCGTTCCAGCATGTTCACCGGCGTCCGGCTTGAGGCGGACGTACATGCGGAACTGTCGATCCCCGCGGCGCCGAGGACCTGTCCCCTGACCGAATCCACGCGATCGATGATGGACAATCCGTCGCCGTAACTTCGTGCCCGACTCGTCCGTGAGCGGCGTCGTCATCAGCGCGTAGGTGATGGCGTCGAACGTCGTCTTCTGGGAGAGCGTGATCTGTTCGTCGTAGAAGGGACCAGGCTCCAGGTGCTCGTCCGATCACCTCGCTGAAGCGGGCGACCCAGTCCTTGACGAGCTGCTGGCGCCGAGCATCGAGCCCGGAGTAGGCGCCCCCGAAGCGGGCGGGCGTCTGGCCGGCGGCGGGCTGGGCCTGTGGACTGTCGGCGACCGGAGACGCCTTGAAGGGTTCCCAGAGCCAGGGCAGAGGAGGACAGCCAGCACTACGTCGGGACGGCAGGACCGGATCGCATGGGGCCTCCCGACCAGCCGGCGAACGTGCCGGAGCTGGCTCTCGAAACCGCGGCATTCTACTGCTGTAACACCCCGGGCATCCAATCCATGGTCGGTGATTCCGCAGCCCCGTCGACGACGTCGGCTGGCTTGCTCAGTTGGAGGGTCGATGGCGCGCAACTTCGGATCGCTGGTGTTCACGCCCGTCATCAAGGCATTGCAGGAACGCGCGCGGCAGCCGTCGCCAGTACGCGCGGCTGGAGGAGAAGGGGAGCTCTGCGGATCGCCTGGGCCCCGAGGAGGCTGCGTTCATCGCCGAGCGCGACAGCTTCTACATGGCGAGCGTCGGATCCACTGGCTGGCCCTACGTTCAGCATCGAGGCGGCCCGGCGGGGTTCCTGAAGGTGATCGACGAGGAGACGATCGCGCTTCGCCGACTTCGCGCGGCAACAAGCAGTACCATCAGCGTCGGCAACCTGACGACCGACGATCGCGTCGCGCTGATTCTGGTGGACTACCCGCAGCAGGCCCGCCTGAAGATCCTCGGCCGCGCCAGGACGCTCGAGGGCGAGCAGGCGAAGGACTGGCTCGACCGCGTGCGCGACCCGGGTACAGAGGCGGCCATCGAGCGCGTCGTCGTGATCCACGTCGAGGCGTTCGACTGGAACTGCCAGCAGCACATCACGCCCCGCTTCACCGTCGCCGAAATCGAAGAAGCAACCAAGCTCAGCTAAATCGGGGACTGTCCCCAAAGGGGGTTTGTGTGCCGAAATGAGACACGCGCGGAGGCGACCGATCAGTGTGGCGCCGTCAGCGCCAGGAGTTGCTCACGAACGCGATCGACGTGCTGTCGGGCGACCACGACGGCACGTTGATGGTGCCCTGCCCGCCGTAGACATGCGCAATCACCTTCGCCTCGGCGCCTTCGAGGTTCATCTGGCGGATGTAGACCTGCTTGTAGAACGGGTGATCCGACGGATCGACGTCGGAGAGGAACGACAGGACGACCATCGACTTGCCGTCCGGCGCGATGTGCGGGAACCAGTTGTTGAACTCGTCGCCCGTGATCTGCTGCTGCTCGGTGCCGTCGGGACGCATCTTCCAGATCTGCATGCGGCCGGTCCGCGCGGAGTTGAAGAAGATCCAGCGCCCGTCCGGCGTGGACTCGGGCCCATCGTCCAGACCCTTCGCGGTAGTGAGCCGGATCTCGTCGCCGCCGCCGGCGGGGATCTTGTAGATGTCGAACTCGTCGTTCCGCTGGCGCGGTGTAGAAGAGGAACGTGCCGTCGGGCGACCAGCTGTGGAAGTAGGACGGCGAGGCTTTCGTGATGCGCGTCGGCACGCCACCCGTCGTCGGCACCGTAAACACAGATGGAGCCGTCGCTGTCTCCGGCGCTGCTGCTGATGCCGAGCATGTCCCCGGCGAACGCTGAGCACGTGGTCGTTGTTGTTCCGCGTGACCGTGCCCGTGTCGATGAGCGTCGGCGTCTTCGTCCCGAGGTCGAACCGATAGAGCTTGCCGTCTGCGTTGTAGATGAGCGAACTTGCCGTCGCGCGTCCAGTTCGGCGCCTGGAAGGATCCGGGTGCGGTGTACTGCACCTTCAACGCGGGGCTGCCGATCTTCATCACCTCGAGGTTGCTGCCGATGTAGTCGCGATACGGGCGCCACCCGGCAGGCGGCGGCACGACGATGCGGACGTTGCTGAAGACGGCGCGCTCGGAGACCTTCGGGTTGTGGGCGCAGACGAACGAGCCCGACGTAGACGTCGTCGCCGAGATCGAGCTCGGTCAGCTCGGTGCGCGTGAACGGCTCGCCGTAGCGCGCGACCGACATGATGAACATCTTCCCGTTGCGCTCGAGCTGAATCGACGTCCGGCGCGACCACCGCCGAGGGCAGCTGGCATGGTCGGGCCGCCCTTGACGCGCGCGGTACTGCAGCGACGTGAGCCCGTTGCCGTGGATCGCCGCGTCCGCGTAGGTGGCGTCGGCGTCCAGGCTCGCTGCGGATGATCCATCCCAGCTTGCGATGCTCCTCGACGCCCTGCCCGGGAAAGGCGGCGTGCGTGCGCAGGATGAAGTCGCCGGACAGCTTGCGCCAGGCGAACTGGAACTCGTCGCGCGTCAGCCACATGTTGGTGCCGGAGCCGACCATGGTGGCATGTCTGCGCGGCCGCGTCGCATGACGTCGTGCCGGCGATCGCGGGACTGCCGACGTCGCCGCTCGCGTCGAAGTAGCCGATGGCCTGATCCGTTGTCGCGCGGGCCGGCGCCCACGCCGATACAGCGAGCAAGGGCAGCCAGGGCTGCGTGTCATCAGCGACGGCGTTAGACGCGCGCATCCTGCGGCCATCGATACCTCCAGAGGCCCACGGTACGAGCTGTGCGACCGTACGGCAAAGGCCGCTTCAGTCCGGCCGATCGAAAACGCGAATTCCGGCAGGCTGGCCGCCGCGCGCCGGAACGGCGAGATAGAGGCGGCTCTCGGTGGGCACCCAGAGGCCCGTCGCGCGCGCCATCGCGGCGTGGCCACGCGGTCGATCCGCTGCAGGGTGTCGCCATCGCGCTGGATCACGTCGATGAAGCCCTCACCGCCGATCACGTAGAGCCGCTGGCGGGTCCGGTCGTAGAAGAGGTCATCAGTATCACCGACGATGGCGGTCGAGCCGACGGCACGCCCGCTCGCGGTATCCAGCACTGCCAGATGGGCCGGACGCCGGCACCCGATGAACAGCCGGCCGCCCGCCTCGTCCAGCGCCATCGGGTAGTTGGCCTGGGCGGTGACGGTCCAGCGAGCGGTCACGCGAAGCGGCGCCCGGTCCGCCGCGATCACCTGCCGCGCTGCCGGCACGTTGGCGAACAGGCGCGTCGACTGCGACTCGAGCTGGAACGACTCCGGGTGGCCGCCGACGTCGAGCCGGCCCCACCACCTGGCCCGATCGAGGGATCGACAACGGCCAGGCCATCGGCGGCCACGAACAACTGCTTCTGCGCCGCATCGTATCGGACGTTGTCGGCGTCTTCGCCCACCGCCGCCGTCCAGCGCGTCTTCAGGGAATCCGCCTCGACGAGCTGCAGCGTGCCGGTGGCGCCGTTGGCGATGGCGACGGCTTTCAGGTCGGAGGCACGACCGCGATGCCCTGGGGCTCGTGGAACCCGGACAGGGAGCGCACGTGGAGATTGCCGGCGGTATCGATGACCTCGACCGTGTTGTTTCCGAGCGCGCGCCACGAACAGGCGCCTGGTCGCCGGGTCGAACGCCAGGTGGTCGATACGCCCGGACACGCCCGGTAGCGGGACCGTGGCCACGCTCCGCAGCGCTGGCGGTGAATCGGCGGATTCAACGGCGGCGATCAGCTGGCAAGCAGAAGGACGCTGGCGGTTCGTGTGACGATCATCAGTGCCCTCGCAGGGAATACACTTCGAAGCATGAAGTCATTTTTCGGAATCACTTTACACCTGGAGAATGCCATGCGACTGACGGGGTACTTCGCGCTCGTCTTCCTGGCGCTCGTCGGCCCATCCACCGCGACCGTACGCGCGCAGGACATACCGGCGGAGTATCAGGCGTGCCTGACGTCCCTCAACAAGAAGGGCGACTTCGAGGATGGCGTGCTGAAGGTCAACATTCCGCGCGCCGACCTCCACGTGACGATCGGCGGCCGGCCGGCGCCGACACCGTTCGGATTCGGCGGCTGGCTTGCGCTCGCGAAGGGCGATGCCGGGATGCACGTCATGATGGGCGACCTCGTCCTGACCGAAGACGAAGTCAACCCCGGTGATGTCGGCGCTGCTCCAGAACGGCATCGACGTCACCGCGCTCCACAACCATTTCTTCCATGAGCAGCCGCGCGGTCTTCTACATGCACGTGCACGGCATGGGCGACCCGGCCGATCTCGCTCGCCGCGTGAAGCCGGCCGTGGACCTGATCGATCGGGCGGCCCCAGGGGCCACTCCGGTTGCCGCCGGACCCGCCCCGCTCATGACGCTGGACATCGCCTCCACTCGCCGCGATCATCGGGCACCAGGGCGAGCAGTCAGGACCGGTCTACAAGATCACCATCGGCCGGCCCGACATCGACCTCCGCGAGCATCGGCGCCGCCATCACGGCGCGGATGGGACTCAACACGTGGGCCGCCTTCGCGGGAACGGACGCCGACGCGATGGTGGCCGGGGATGTGGCGATGCTCGATACCGAGGTGACGCCGGTGCTCAAGGCGCTTCGCGCACCGGCATCGAGGTGGTGGCGATCCACCACCACATGACGGCTGTGAAGCCCGCCGTCTTCTTCCTGCACTACTACGGCACCGGACCGGCGAAGCAGCTGGCCGAGGGCGTGCGCTCTGCGCTCGACATCCTCGGAGCACAACGTCGTCGCGAATCAGTGAGACGGCTTTGCGCGCGGCGCTGGCTTCGATGAGCCCCAGCGCCGCCCAGTTCGTCGCAGCCGCCGAGATGAACTGGCTGCTGCCGTGAGGGAAGCCGGCGTCGAAGTACGGCTGAATCGGAATCGCCCGGGTCTGGACAAACCATGAGCCGTCCGCGAGCTGCGTGCGCAGCAGGAACCGCACGCCGCCACGACGGATGGCGGTGTCCTTCGGCGACAGCGCGCCGCTCCGCAGCAGCGCGACGAGGACTTCACCGGTCGCGTAGGCATCGCTCCCGAGCGTCGGCAGCTGCGACCAGCCACCGTCGCGGCGTTGTTCGCGTATGAGGGCCCGGCCAGCCGCCGTGATGGCGCTCCGGTCCGCGTCCGTCCAGCGCAGACCCAATAGCTGGTAAACGCGCTCCTGCGTGGAGTCGGGCTTCGCCTCGCTTCAGCCACGCGGCCGCGCGCGCAATGTCGGCGTCGATCCGCGCTGCGCATGTGCACCGGCGCGTAGTCCTTCAGCGCGCCGAACGGCCGTGGCAGTCATCTGAATGTCGCCGTACGTCGAGCGGAGGACGGTAGGCAGTGGCCACCCAGTGGCCGTCCGGATCCTGCTGCCGGTCGATGAATCGCGCCATGGCGTCGGTGGCGCCATCAGCCGGGTGCCGCTCGGCCGCCAGGCCGTTGAGGATCGGGCTCATCGTGTCGTGCAGGCCGGGAATACCAGACGCCCTGCAGGTTTCGCTCCCGCCAGTCTTCGATGTACTCGCGAAATCCTCCCTGAGTTGCCGCGTCGCAATCTCCTCGTTCACGGCAAACCCGTGGCGTCGCGCCGCGGCGACGGTTTCCGCCGTCATCGAGTTGTTGTGGCACGAGACGCAGCCGGCTATACGCAGGAAGGTCGCGTCGCTTTTCTGCAGCAACGGCAGGCTTCGCTGAACGGCCTCGGCCGGGGACGGCGCGGGCGCGAACGTCAGCACCGGCGCCGGCGGGTCGTCCCCTTTCGCGCCGGCCTTCAGGAGCACGCTCGACCAGCGGAGACGCGCTCTGGAGACGCGCGAAGCGCAGGGCACGTTTCCCGTGCGGGCCTGTCGCGTTGATCGTCCGCCCCTTTGTCGAGCAGCGCTTTCACGGCATCGACAGACTGGACATTGGAAGCCGCCGCGAGCAGGAGCATGGGGTAGCCGTTCGCCCCCTGGCGTTGGCATCGGCGCCGCGGGCGAGCAGGGACGCCGCCGAGCGCCGGGCCTCGCGGAGGCGCTCCCATCAGCATGAGCGGCGTCAAGACCTGCTCGGGGCGGAGCTTCGGCATCAGCGCTTCGACGCAGCCATCACAGCGGGCGCGCATCGACAGCGCCAGCGGCAGGAAGCCCGCCGCCTGCGCGTTTGCCCCGCGGTCGAGCAGCAGGCGAACCAGGTCCTCGTCGCCCAGCAGTGCCGCTTCGGTCAGCGGAGCCGTCACCGTCGTTCAGACCCGGCCCTTTCTCCGAGGGGTTCGCTCCGTGGTCGAGCAGCGTACGCGACGACGTCGCGGTTTCGACGGATCGTGCAGGCTGCCAGAATGGCCTTTCGCCGATTCGCGGAGATGGCGTTGACGTCAGCCCCATGCTCGACGAGCGCGCGCGTCTTCTCCAGGTCATCCACCGCCCACATCAGAGCGGTCGCCCCGGCGTCGTTGGCGATGTTGGGATCGGCGCCCGCATCGAGCAGTTCCCTCACGAGCGCCGCGTCACCGTAGAGGGCAGCTGTCATGAGCGGCGTCGCGCCGCCGGGTCCGCGCATTCGCGACAGGTTGGCGTTGCCGCGCACGGCGTCGAGAAACGCCGGGCGATGTCCTGTACGGAGCGCGTCGAAGGCGCGCACCGCCAGCTCGTCGAGCGGCGCCGCGGGTGTCTCGCCGGACGCGCCGTCGGGCCACTCGGCGCCCTGATCGATCCAGCGCTTGATGACGTCGATCTCGGCGGCCGTGAGCCGGCCTTCGAGCGGCATTTGACGCCCGAACCGCGTGCCGATCAGCCGCAGGTAGAGACGGCTGGCTTCCGCGGAACCCGGCGCGATGACCGTAATCGTGCCGCCGACGAGCGCGTCACGACGCCGGTCCAGCCGGTAGCCGTTCGACTGTTTCTCGGAACCGTGGCACTCGTAGCAGTGCTCGCTGAGGATGGGCTGGACGTCGCGCTGGAAATCTACGCGGTCGTCCGCCCGCGCACGCAACGTGTGGCCGATGGCCACGGTCATGCCGCAGACCATGAAGGCCAGGAGTGCGCGCATGCCTCGTCTCACCACTCGCGGAAGGCGAGCGTAGCGCCCGGCACGCGGAAAGTAAAAGACAGCTGACCCGATCTTCTCGTTCAGGCTCGGGGACTGTCGCTCTGTCGGGCAGACCGGATATCATCGCCCGGAGACGCGTGCCACGGCGAATCCTCTCCTCCCATGGACTCATGCCTTCGCTTCGACGCCAAACCGCGCCGCTGATCGCTCTCCTCGCGGCGATCGCGGTCGCTGTCGTCGCCGGACAGGGCTCGCCCCTTCCGAACAAGCCGGGATCCCTGAAGTTCGCGGCCATCGGCGACAACGGCACGGGCGATACGCCGCAGTCACGACATCGCGCGGCCAGATGGTCGCATTTCACGCCAACTTCGCGCATGACCTCGTCATCATGCTCGGCGACAACATGTACCGGGGGCAGTCGCCGCAGGACTTCGTGCAGAAGTTCGAAAAGCCGTACGCGGAGCTGCTCGCGGCCGGCGTGAAGTTCCAGGCGTCGCTCGGCAATCACGACCGGCCGGAGAACGTGTCGTACAAGTTCTACAACATGGGCGGGCAGCGCTACTACACGTACGCGCGCAACAACGTCCGCTTCTTCGTCATCGACAGCACGCACGGTGGATCCAAAGCAGCTGGAGTGGCTCGAGGGTCGCCCTGCGCGACGCGAAGGAGGACTGGAAGATCCCTTACTTCCATCACCCGCTCTATTCCGACGCGCGCGCGCCACGGAGCATCCGGTCGACCTCCGCGTCCTGCTGGAGCCGCTCTTCACGAGCTACGGCGTGAACGTCGTCTTCTCCGGCCACGATCACGTCATGCGAGCGCATCAAGCCGCAGAAAGGCATCTACTACTTCGTGTCCGGCTCGGCGGGGACAGCTCCGGAAAGGCAACATGCGGCCCGACGATGGGACCGCCGCTGACTGCTCGATCGGGACCAGAGCTTCATGCTCGTCGAGGTGGCGGGGATGACATGTTCTTCCAGGTGATCTCACGGACGGGCAAGACCGTCGATTCAGGTGTGATCCATCGTCAGGCGAAGGGATGATGAATCATGGCGGATGAGACCACGGGCCGGCGCCGGCGCATTCTGGGGCGCTGCCGTTCCACGGCTGTCGCTGTTCGCTGGCCGAGCACCTGCTGCTCGCTGCCGCTCGGCGCGGCCATTGCGCTCGTGTGGGCCAACACCGGTCCGGAGAGTTATTTCCGGTTCAGCTACGCGGCTGCGTTCGTCGTCAACGACGTGGCCATGGTGTTCTTCTTCGGCCTGATCACGAAAGAGGTCGTGCAGGCGACCGCCCCGGGCGGAGTGCTGCATCCCTGGCGGCGCGCGCTGCTGCCGGTGATTGCCTCCATCGGCGTCACGCTCGTGCCCACGTTCATTCACACGCATGCTGGTCGCTCCCTCGACGAGCCGATGCTGGCCTCGGCCTGGCCGGTCACCTTCGGCGACGGATCGTCGCCAGTCGCTGCTTCATCGCCACGGCTGATCTTCGGCAAGCATCACTCGGCGATCCCGTTCGTGATCCTGCTGGCTATCACGCTGCGATGCCGACGGGTTTGGTTGCCATCGGCCTGTTCAATCCATCCGACCCGGACCTGCACCTTGCCGGCGGCGTGCTGGTGCTCGCCGATCGCGATGAGCGTTGCCAGCGGCCTGCGGCAGGCGCGCGTCGAAATCGTTCTGGCCGCATGTCGCTGGGACCGGGCGCGCATCTCGTGGTTCGCGCCTGTACCGGAGCGGCCTGCATCCGGCGCTGGCGCTGGTGCCGATCATGCCCGTTCCTTCCGCACGCCGCGCGCGATCCCGGCTTCTTCGTCGACGCCTCTCCGGGATCGCGCGACACGCTGAGCCGGTTCGAGACTCTACTTTCGCTATCCGGCGCAGGGGGCGCTGTTCTTCTTCGGGCTCGTCAATGCCGGAGTGCAGCTCGGCGCGTTGGAGGGAAGGCACCTGGGCGTTGCCCGTGGCCGTCCTGGTGGGCAAGCCCGTCGGCATCCTCTTCGGCGCCGGGCTCGCCGTCGTCGCGGGCCTGCACCTGCCGCATCGCGTCGGGTGGCGCGACCTGCTCGCGATCGGTTTCATTGCCGCCATCGGCTTCAGCGTCGGACTCTTTTTCGACGGCGCTCTTTCCTCCGGGCCAGTTGCGATCCGGAGATCAACGTGGGCGTGCTGCTGAGCCTCGCCGGCCTGCCCCTGGCCATACAGTCAGCCTCCTGGGCTCCTTGGCGTCGGCCGGTTCGCTGCCCAAGGCGACTCCCTGATCACCTGCCTCACGCGACGTCACACGATCGAGCGATCAATCGTTACCGCACCGATACGTTTCCGACACGGTCGCGTGATCGGCGTGCCTAGAGTCGTCTCCGCGGGGGGCGATGGCAGCACAACGTCATGTGGCATGGAGAGTGTTTGCGGTTCTGATTTCACTGGGCGCGGCGCTGGCGCCACGTATCGCATCTCCACAATCGACGCTCGCCACCGTGAGCGGAACGATTAGCGATCAATCCGGCGCCGCCCCCCAGGCGCCACCGTCACGCTCACCAACTCGGCCACCGGCGCGGAGCGGACCGCCGTGACCGGAGGCACGGGTGACTTCAACCTGCCCAACGTCGACGCAGGCAGCTACGTCATGGTCATCCGGCTGCAGGGCTTCGCCGACGCCACCCGCAACGTCGAGCTGCTCGCGCGCCAGATCGTCCGCGCCGACACGCAACTGCAGATCGCCAGCGCGACCGAGAAGATCGAGGTCACCGCGGTCCGTCCCGTGATCGAACGGGAGCGCGCCACGATCGACAGCTCCATCTCCGGCCAGGACATCAGCAGGCTGGCGCTCAACTTCCGCGCCACGAACAACACGAGCCCGATCGTCGTTGCGACGCTGGCGCAGGGCGTCCAGCAGGACTCGAGCGGCGCAGATCTCGCTCGCCGGCGCGATGCCGTTCATGACCTCGTTCTCGGTGGACGGCATTCCGACGCAGCGCGTCCGCTACGGCGGCCCGTCGAGCGAGCTGTTCCCGTCGGTCGAGTCCATCGAGGAGTTCAAGGTGACCACCGCGAGCAACAACGCGGAGTTCATGCAGGGCGACCGACATCACGACGACGAGCCGCAGCGGCATCGAACCAGCTTCACCGGCACGGCGTTCTGGTTCAACCAGAACAGCAACCCGCGACGCGACCTACCGCGCTTCACGCCGCGCGATGCCGGCGGGCAACCGGTCAAGCCGGACATCCGAGGCCAACAGCTACGGCATCTCCGGCGGCGGCCCGCTCGTCCGCGGAACCGCGCCTTCTTCTTCGGCACGCTACGAGGCCGTCGCGCCGGCCGAACGAGGTCACGCTCAGCCAGGTCGTCCCACCGGACGCGTGGCGCGGCGGCGACCTGTCGAGCGTCTCCGGCCCGATTCTCAATCCCGCCACCGGGCAGCCGTTCGCCGGCAACCAGCATCGCCGGTGAATCCGACCTCGGCGAAAATCCTCGAGTCGTTCTATCGCGCACCAGAACCAGTCCACGGGCGGCGCCATCAACGCGCCGAACTACGTCGTCAACGCGCCTGGCGACTACACCGTCAACGGGTTCGACGGCCGCTGCCGACGCGGTGCTCGAGCCGGCAACCAGAAGGTCTTCGGCCGGCTGACGTGGAAGAACGTGGACGACAGGAGCCCGGGCGGGCAGCGACTGGAACACGACCCAGGGCGACCACTTCAAGCGCACCGAGGTTCGGCAGATCGCCGCGTCGCACACAACTGGGTGCACGGCGACTTCGTCAACGAGGTCCGCGGCGGCTGGTCGAACACGGTGGAGAAGGACAGCTACTACCAACGCGCCGCAGGGCGCCGGCCTGGTGGCAGCGGCGGCCTGGTCGGGCTCGCCGGCGCCGCCAGCTCACGCGGCGGCTTCCTGCACTTCGAGTTCGCGCGACGGGTCGTTCATCTCGACCGGCGGCGTGAAGCCGTTCGACATCCCTCGTCGCGCGTCGTGCAGGCCAGCGACACGCTCACCCGATCACGCGGCGCAGCACCCGTCAAGGGCGGCGCCGATCTCGCAGCATGTCGAGCATCGCGGATCAGATCTCGTTCTTCGACGGCGAGGAGCTGGGGCGCTACGTGTCCGACGGCAGCTTCACCCGGCACAGGCCTTCGCGCGACTTCCTCTGCGGCCTGCCGCGGACTTCACCGGCTTCACATCCTGCCGGCGCCCGACGTGAACCTGCTGCCACCTACTACGTTGCTTCGTGCTGGACTCGTTCCGGCCCGTCGCGCAAGCTGACCGTCGACGTCGGCCTCCGCCACGACCTGCGCCCGCCGATGACGGACCGCACCAACCAGCTCGGCAACTTCGACACGACGTGGTCCCGGGCGGCCGCGTCATCGTGTCGGACGACGCGGCGGCTGGCGACTGGTGCCATCGATCGTCCGGCCAGTCGGTGCCGAACACGCCGTTTGTCACCGCCGGCGGAAGCCGGGCTGCCGAAGACCCTGCGCCGCACCGATCGCAGAACAACTTGAACCCGCGACTCAGCGTCGGCGTGGACGGCCGGACGGACTCGACCGGACGGTGCTGCGCGGCGCCATCGGCCTCTACACCGTGCCGCTGCTCGGCTCCGTCAACTACTCGATGGTGGCGACGGTGATCGGCCGCTGCCGTCGGCTTCGCCAACGACTCTGAAGAATCCGTTCGTGTTCCCCAACATCTCGTCGGCGGGATCGCGCCGACGGGCCCGGTGCCGCCGGGCACGCTCGACTTCCGCCGCGCCAACCAGATCGACATGCGCGATCCGCGCACGACGCAGTGGAGCGCTGACGCTCGAGCGCGACCTCGGCCACGACTTCGGCATGCGCGTCAGCTACATCGGATCGTCGACCAACGATCTGATCTGGAGCCCGGACCTCAACCAGGTGCCGTCCAACACCGCAGGGCTACGACGCGGTCCAGGGCACCCGCCCGTTCACCGACTGGAACGTCGTGACCACGCGCGCCAACGACCCGCGATCCACGTACCACGCGCTCGGCCTCGGAGCTGAACAAGCGCCTGGCCGACGGGCTGCGGCTGAACGCGTCCTACACGCTCGCCCGTCATCTGTCCGACGCGGTGCGGCGCGGTGCCGACGGCCTCGCCGCCGGAGAACGGCGCGACGACGCTGGACCTGTTCCGCGGCGACGCCGACTACGGTCCGGTGGCGTTCACGCGGCGCCACCGCTTTCGTCAGCACGTTCCTCGTACGAGCTGCCGATCGGCGCGCGGCCGCCAGTTCGCCGGCGACATCGGCCGCGGGCTCGATCTGCTGGTCGGCGGGTGGGACGTCACCGGCGTCACGCTGATCCAGTCCGCCCGTTCCTCACGCCGTTCTTCAGCAACGGCGATCCGTCCGGGACCGACGGCCAACACGCGCGGCTTCACCGCCGCGCAGCAGCCGGACCAGGTGGCGAGGGCAATCTCGCGCCGCCCGGCCGCCGACGCCTGGTTCAACGCCGCTGCCTTCGTAAAGCCGCCCGACAACATCAGCGCTTCGGCAACGCCGGCGTCGGCATCGCTGATCGGTCCGGGCACCAGCGTGCTCTCTCGATGACCCTGGGCAAGACGGTCGCCACCGGCGGGCGATCGCGGGTCCGCGCTTCGAGATGGCGTTCTCGAACCTGTTCAACATCGAGAACCTGCCACGCGACTGAACGTCACTCGAGCCGTTCGGGATCGGCCGGACCGCGCACGGTGCGTCACTGCGGTACGTGGTGACACTGCCGCCTGAGCGGATGGCCTGACGCGCCGCCGATGGGCCGGCGACGGGGCCCTGCACGTTGAGGTCCCGTCGCTGGATGCACCAGGGCCCGTGCCCCGCAATAACGCGGTAGACTGTCGCCGTGCGCAGCCGGAACGACCGGGCCGGGCTCGGAATCTGCCGTGCGTCTCGTCCTCTCCGCGAGCCTCTGGTGTTGCGCGGTGTCCCTCGCCGGGCAAGGCACGTTTCCGGGAAGCTCGACACCTACTTCACGAAGACTCTCCATCTGACCGCCGAGCAGCGCAAGGCGCCGCTGGCTGGGCAACCCTGGCCACGATTCTCGAGGCGGACCCCAGCAAGGAAGTGGCGGTGCTCGGCGCGATCTGGATCGCAGCGCCCCCGATCGCAAGTATCGTCGCCGCCCTGCGGGCCATCGGAGACTTCGAGAAGGGCGGCAACTTCAGCGTCACGAAGCGAGATCAGCGAGCCCGCGCGCATCGAGGACTTCGCCGCCCTCACGCTGCCGCGACTGACGATCTGGCGGACCTTGCAATCGTGCGAGGTGGGCGACTGCGAGCTGAAGCTGGGGGCGGAGGCGCTGGGACGGGTCAGAAAGAGGTGAACTGGAAGGCGCCCGACGCGAAGAGAGCCAGGTGGAACGGCTCGTGCGCTCACCGCCGTCAGCTACGTCACGGCGTACCGCGAGGGCGGGAACAGCGAGCTTGCGGTGCTACCGCGACGGGATCGCCCTACATACATCGCGAACGAAAGTTCCGTGAACTGTGCAGGCAATGCCGGAGCTCAGCGGCTACGCTCCCTGGGATACGCCAATACCTTCTCGATTTTCCCAAGCCCGACCCGCGAATCACCGACTCGTTCCTACTCGGCGGGAGGCGAAGTTCGGCCTCAAGCCGACGATCCGCATCAACCACGTCGCCATCCAGGAGGAAGCGATGTGACGGTTGTCGCCTCCAAGCTGCTTTACGCCAGCCACTACTTCTGGACGGCGCTCGAACTTCGCGTGCTGGGTACCTGACGCCTATCGCGGTGCCGAGGCTTCTGGTTCGTGAGCGTCAGCCGGAGCCAACCGAGCGCTCGAGCGGGTTCTGAGGCACATCGTTCGCGGGAAAGTGCGCGAGGCGGCTCCGGGCGGGCCAGGAAAGGCGCTGATCGCCATGAAGAGCGGTCGGAAGCCCCTGAAGCGTGGAGGTTGCACGTTCACCCGAATCGACGGATGGCACGAGGAGGCGACTAGCGAGGCGCGTGTGGCTGGTTGCGATGGTGTCGGTCCTGCTGATGGGCGTGGTGCCGGTACGCGCAGGACGGCGCGAAGGGGGCGGACGACGGCGTGGATACGCGTGCGTGAGCCGGCGATGCTGAGCGCGGTGGTCGCGCTGTACATGCGCCGGACGCGGTCCTGTATCCCCTGATGCCAGTGGAGATCATGGCACCGCCGAGATTCGCGCGAGCTACACGGAGATGCTGGGCGCGATGACGATCCAACGAGGCGACGCGATCGACCTCGAGCTACCCGACGTCTGTGTGGCGATGTCTCAGTCGGGTTCGGGAAGGCGACGCTGACCACTGACGCCCAAGGCCGGCGGGTCGCCTCAAATGTTCACCGTGTGCGTGTCACCGCGGTTGCACGGAAGATCGGCGGAAAGTGGCTCTACGTGGTCGACCACGCCTCCGGCGCCGCTGCCTCCGCCGAAGCCCTGACTGTGCCTCTCCACGCGATAGTTGGCAGCAGCGGAGGCGTCGTTCCGTGGCCGAGGTGCGGATCCCGCTTCCGAAATGGAAGCGGCGGAACTGGCGGCAGGTGCTGGCGACTTCACGTCGGCCGAACAACATCTGAATCGTGCCGTCGAGCTCGAGGAAGTCAGCTTCGGGGCCGATGCATCGCCGGGCTGGCGAGCATCCTCAATAACCTCGGCGTCGTCTACGAGCGTCTCGATCGACCCGACAAGGCGGAGAGGCCTGCTACCGGCGCGCGTATGGCCGTTGCAAAGGCCTCGCGCCGCCGGGCGACCCGGGCATCGAGCTGAGCGCGGCGAACCTTCGCGAGTTCTGCGCGGCACGCGGCATTCCGTTCGAGCCCTCCGCCCGCGCGCCTGTCTGCGCTATCGGCGCCTGGTCGGCGGCTACGGTGGACAAGAGTATGAGCGGATTGCGGCGGACAGGCCCGCCGCGAAGGTTGCGCCGGCACTGCCACCGAGCTTTTTGCGGACGGTCGAGAAGCCCGTCGCGCGCCGTTCCGAGGAAGGCTCCAGTAGAGCCGGAGCCCTGCCAGTCTCGAGGCCGGTCGAGGCGCGGCGCCTCGCCGCGCTGATGGCGCCCGTACGCTGGCGATCGCGTCGCTCGTGGTCGTCGCCGCGATTGTAGGGGTGATCTTCGTCGCGATTCGCCTCGTCGCCGACCAGCCAGCCTGAACCCGCACCGACGCCTGCTGCCGCGGCGCGGTGCAGGAACCGGCAGCACCACCGCCCGGCTGTCCGCACGCCCGCGCCTGCACCGGCGCCACAGGATTCGACGCCCGCGCCATGCGCCGCTCGAGCCACGCCGAAGGCGACCGCACCGCCGAAAACGGATCCAGCGCCCGGCGCCGCTCGTCGCGCGGCGTCAGTCGGCAACCATGTCGGCGGTCGTGCCGACGCTGGTGAGCGCAGTTGTGCCGGTCGATCCTGACAGCGGGCGAATGGCGCTGCACGCCGGCGAACGGCGAGGTCGCGCCGGGATCGGTGGCCTTCTACACGCGGCTGAAAGCGCCGGCCGACACGACTGTCGAGCACCGGTGGGTACCGCGGCGATCGGCTGCAGCAGAAGATGACGCTCGCATTCGCGCGAACCAGGGCGCGGGCTATCGGACGTCCAGCCGCGCCGACCGTTGCCGCCGGCCTCACAGGCGCGTGGAAGGTCGAGCTCCGCGCGATGAACGGCACGGTCCTGCACGAGGAGCGCTTCACCGTCCGCCCCTGACGAACTCCTGGCAGCCCTCACGCCTGCGCGGATGATCGAAGACTGTGATCAGGCCATTCTCACGATCCTGAAGACGTGGCCGACCATCTGGTCAACCAGCACCGCTCCCTGGAGGTCGCGCACGGTCTGGTGGACCTCGACGATGGTCTCGCCATCCGCGCCGGTTGAAAAGGCGGTCGGCTCGACGCGCGGGTCGACCGTGGCCCATTGTCGAGTCCAGCAACCCGCACGGCCTCACGGCCGTAAACGTGCCCTCCTCCATGCCATTGGCCCACGTGACATCGGAGTGCAGTGCCGCGAGCACGGCCTCGATGTCCCGGGCATTGAAGCGCTGATAGACCTGCTTGAGAAATTCCACGTCGATGGACATCGGAAGTCTCCATGACTCCTATCCGCAGCGCCGATCGTCTTGACTCCGTTGCAAATCAGGTCTGGCGGGCCGCCACGTCCTCGAACCGCTGGACGCGACTCGCGGCCGGCGGATTCCGACAGCGAAGCTTCGCGGCGGCGTCGCTGCCGAGCCCGACCAGCAGCCGCTTGTCGCTGGCCGACAGGTAGCCGACCGGCGGTGCTGACGGTGAAGCGACTGGGTCAGCCCGGAAGGGGAGACCACCTTCACCCGGCAGCCGATGCCATCGCGATTCGACGTCGTGCCGACGGTTCGATCGTCAGCCAGTTGCTGCGGTTCCCGCCGTCGTTCCGGCAGCACGAGCGGCCTTCTGCCCGACGTTGCTCAGCCACGACGTCGATGTCGCCGTCGTTGTCCAGGTCGCCGAACGCGGCGCCGCGGCCGGCCCAGTTCCTGCGTGAACGCCGTCGCCGGCGTCGACCTCGCGAGAATCGGCCCGACTCGTTGCGCAGCGAGCAGCGGCGGCTGCTGATAGCGTCAGGTTGGGCGCGGTCTTCTCGATCGTGTCCATCACGTGACCCTGCGCGACGAAGAGGTCCTTCCAGCCGTCGTTGTCGTAGTCGAGGAAGCGCGTGCTCCAGCCGGAAAACAGCAGCGTGAGCGCCGCCGACGACCGGACGCGTTCGTCGCGTCACTGGAAGCTGCCGTCGGCGTTCTGGTGAAACAGCCTGTAGCGCTCGTTCGAGAGATCCGGTGACGACGATGTCGGGCCGGCCGTCGTTGTCGTAGTCGGCGAAGTCCACGCCCATGCCGGCGAAGGTCTTGCCGTCCTCGTTGAACCCCACGCCCGCCGAGCAGGCCGACTCCTCGGTGAACGTGCCGTCGCGGTTGTTGTGGTAGAGGAACGACTGCACCGGAGTCGTTGGCCACGTAGACGTCCATGAAGCCGTCGCGATCGTAATCGGCGAAGCGCCACGCCCAGCCCCTTGCCGCTGGGGTTGGCGATGCCGGCCTTCGTGGAGACGTCCGTGAACGTGCCGTCGCCGTTGTTGTGGTAGCAGGATGTTCGCCACGCCCGCGTAAGTTGTCGGGGTGACAATACGCGCGATAGCCGGGCTTCTTCTCCCGCAGTAGCGGTTCGTCTCGAACGTCCAGTCGACGTAGCGCGTGACGAACAGATCGAGCTTGCCGTCGTTGTCGGCGTCGAAGAAGCCCGCGCTCGCGCTCCAGCCCGCCGGCGCCGACGCCGGCGCTGCCGGTGACGTCGGTGAACGTGCCGTCGCCGTTGTTGTGATAGAGCGTGTTGCCGCCGTAGTTGGTGACGTAGCAGATCCTCGAAGCCGTCGTTGTCGTAGTCGCTCGACCGCGACGCCCATGCCGTAGTCGTTCTGCGGCATCCCGGTCAGCCCCGCCTTCTCGGTGACGTCGGCGAACGTGCCGTCCGGCGTCTGCCGGTACAGGCGGTTCCAGCATCGCCGGATCGGACTTGTCGGGCCGTTTGGCCACGCCGGCATCGGATCGTCGAGCTTCGCGCCGTTCGTGAAGAACACGTCCAGGCGTCCGTCGTTGTCGTAGTCGAGGAGCGCCACGCCGCCGCCCATGGTCTCGACGAGTACTTGTTCGACGTGGCGGAGGATTGGTGCACGAAGGCGACGCCGGCGTCGGAGGTGACGTCGGTGAACCGGATGTCCCCGGCTGGCGCGGCCGCGACGATCGCGAGCGCACAGCCTGACACCCATGCGAGATCCCGTCCGCGCTGCATCGCCACGCGCGTCCTATCCGGCGCTCCCGGCCTTGACAACGCGCGGGCGAATTCGATTGCTACTCCGCCCCAGGGACTCGACCGGATTCACCGCCGTCGCCCGCGCGGCCGGCGCGTAGCTGGCCAGCGCCGCGGCGACGACGAGCCCGATGGACACGGCGAGGTAGGTCACCGGGTCGAGCGGGCTCGTTTCGAACAGCAGCGACGCCATCAGCCGCGTGCAGCGCGATCGCGACCGCCAGGCCGCAGGCGATGCCGATCGCGGCCAGGCGGAACCATGCGGAGGAACAGTCGCCTCACTTCCTGCGCGCGTGCGCCAAGCGCCATGCGGATGCCGATTTCGCGCGTGCGCTGGGACACCGAGTAGGAGATCACGCCGTAGATGCCGGAGATGCCCAGCAGCAGCGCCATGGCGCCCGGCGATGGCCAGCATGACGAGCGTGAACGACGTCGGTGGCGAGCGAGCGGTCGTAGACCTCCTGCAGCGTCCGGACGCTGGCCACCGGCAGGTTCGGATTCACGGACCACACGGCCTCTCGAGATCTCGCCGACGAACGCGCTCGATCCGCGCGCGATCGCTGCGGATCACATAGGACAGCCTGCGCCGCACGGCCGGATCGTCGTCCGTCGAAGTTCGCCATCATCAACGGCCAGTAGACCGTGGCGGGCGCCTTCTGGTTCACGCCATCCGTGCGCTCGTCGTCGACGACCGCCGACGACTTCACGCCATTCGCCCTTGAGATTCTCGCGAATGCGCTTGCCGAGCGCGGCGCCAGGCGACTCGCCACAGCTCGCGCGCGAGGTTCTCGGAGACCATCGCCACCATCCGCGTCTCGTATGCGTCGGTCCACGTGAAGTCGCGGCCGGCATGAGAGTGCCGCCCATCGGTCTTCACCAGACCCGGGAGACACGAACTTGAAAAGCCGGATGGGTGGAATGTCGGCCTCGGCGTAGGCCTTGTCCGCGGCGAAGATCGGGTCGTGCCAGCCGCCCCCGTCCGTCGGGATCACGGTGGTCATGGCGACCGACGAGACGCCGGGTACTCGCCGCGATTCTGTCTGCGATCTGCTGCTCGGCCTGGAGCACCGCGAGCGGCTTCGCGATCTGCGACTCCGGAATGAAGAGGCGCAGCGTCTGGACGTGCCCGGCTCGGTGAATCCAGGCGTGACGTGCCTCAGGGCCTGGAACGTGCGGATCATCAGCCCCGAGCTGACGAGGAGCACGAGGGCGAGCGCCACCTGGATGACCACCAGCGTGCTTGCGGCGCGCGGCGCCGCTCCCGGCTCTCGCTGAGCGCCCGTCCTCCGGCGCGAAGCGTGGCCGTCACGTGCAGCCCGGCGTGGCGGAGTGCCGGCATGATGCCGAACAACAGTCCGGCGCCGAGCGAGATGACGAGCGAGAACAGCAGGACGGTTCCGTCGATGGCGATCTGATCGAGACGCGGAAGGTTGGCCGGCGCCACGGCCTTCAGGAGCCGCAGCGCGCCGTAGGCCAGGGCGACACCCACGGCGCCGCCGACGGCGCCGAGCAGCACGCTCTCGACCAGCAGCTCGCGAACGATCCGTCCGCGGCTCGCGCCGAGCGCCGCGCGCACGGCCAGCTCCTGCTGGCGTCCGTCCGCCCTCACCAGCATGCAGGTTGGCGACGTTCGCGCACGCGATCAGCAGCACCAGCCCGACGGTGCCCATCAGCACCCAGAGCACGGCGCTGATGTCGCCGGTCTCGGTCTCGCCAGCGGCTGCAGCACGGGTGCGAGCTTCGCGGTCTCGAACATCTTCGCGTTGTACCCGGGGAACGGCGGGAACCGCGAGGCGCGACGGGAATGAGGCGGGAGAGATCGGCGTTCGCCCGCTCGAGGGCCACGCCCGGCTTCAGCCGCGCGATGCCCGCGAAATTGAACTGGCCGAGATGCGTGTCCTTTCGATTGAGCCTGGCCGGCACGACCACCGAGGGTCGCTGGTCCAGGAACCGGAAGCTCTGGGGCAGCACGCCGATGATCTCGCGCGGCCGGCCGTCCAGGATGATCCGGCGGCCGACGATCTTCTGGTCGCCGCCAAACCTGGTCTGCCAGTACTGGTATGACAAGCACCGCCGTCTCCGGGCCGTCCGGCGAGTCGTCTTTCCTGTCGAACAGCCGCCCGAGGGCCGGCTGCACGCCCAGCATCGGGAAGACGCCATCGGTGACGTCCATGCCGCGTAGCTCTTCCAGGTTCCCCGGCGCCCGTCACGCTGAAGGTGTCGCCTCGCCACATCCCGACGTCCTGGAAGCTCTTCGCGTCTTCCCGGTACGTGAAATAGCAGAACGCCGCCGAGCCGGCGTGCTCGAGGTTCACGCCCGGCGCCCGGTGGTCCACGCTGACCAGCTGCTCGGGGTCGTGAAAGCGGCAGCGGCTTCAGCAGCACCGCCTGAATCACGCTGAATATGGCCGTGTTGGCGGCGATGCCGAGGGCCAGCGTGACGATCACCAGGCCGGTGAAGAACGGCACGCGCACCAGCCCCGAAGGACGTGGGTCATCCGCATGCTTCACCATACGGACCGGCCGGCCGGAAGTTCTGGCGATCCCGCCTCCCCATGGACCCATGGACCCATGGACCCATGGACCCATGGACCTACTCGCAATGGGGCACACGTCGTCGAGATACGCGAAGCGAGTTCAGATCCATCGTCGGCACGTCCGACCCCGGCGTCGGCGGGCCCATGCGCCCAGGATCCGAGCCCGGGGCGCCGACGACGACCCGCGAGTGGCCGACCTTCACGCCGAGCCCTTGATCGCCGAGCGCGGCCTTGCGGACGATGCCGTCCACTTCCACGAGATGGCCGTCGTGCTGCTTGACCAGTGCCATCACGTCAGCTGGGCCCGCGACGCGGAATCGGTGTCCCGTGACGTCCGGGCCGTGGATGGCGCCTTCGTCGGCCGGCCGCGGCGTGGCGGTGAAGACGCGCCCCTTGGAGGCAGCCGCGCGTCAGCACTTCGACCGAGTCCTTGGGGACGGCCTTGGCTTTCGGCTCCTGATCCTGGGCGAGGGCGACAACGAGTAGCAGAGCGAGTGGCGTCATGCAGGTAGCTCGCGTCAGGGCTGGCTACCACCACTGTAACGCAGGCCGAGCTAAAGCTCGGCCCTGCGTGCTGCGCTGTCTGCTGCGCTCGGCGCCGCTGCGCCCTGCTGGCCCCGCTCGGCCGGTCCTGGCCCCTCTCAACGTTGGAACGCGCGCGAGATCTTCGTGAAGAACTCCCGCCCCACCGGCGCGAGACGATTGTTCGCCGTCAGCTCCCGAGCGTCTCCCATAGCCGATGAAGAGCACCGACTGCCAGTTCAGCTTGTAGGCAAAGAGCGCGGAGCCCGTGAACGCGCCGTCGTGCGCGCGTTACGGGGGACGAGTACAGGGACGGGTCGCGCGTCGTGGTGACGTACCTGCCCGATGACTCGCACGAAACTGCGGGCGGTGAAGTTGTAGGTCGCCCGCGCGCGCGACACGCTGGCGTCGAACAGCTCGCGGCTCGCGCCCGTCGCGTCGTCCACGTGCAGCCACTGCTGGTTGTCGAGCAGCGAGATCTCGAGGTGATCGAAAGGATGGATCACGGCCTCCAGGTTGACCGTGGCGCCGCGGCCCGGCCGGGAGTTCTCGAAGTCGATCTCCTGGCCAACGCATACCCGGTCAACGTCACCTGCGAGATGTAGCGTGGCGGGTGCGCCTGCGTGACGTAGACGAACTGCTGCCGTGGGAATGTCCGGTCGCCGCTGCGGACCTCGTCGTTCGCGTAGCGGAACCGCAGGAACGAATCCAGGGCCCATCCATGCCGGCGCCCGGCGAGATCTCGCTGGAGATGAGCCGGCCGTCGCGATCGGTCTGACGATCGGCCATCAGGAACATCCGCAGCCGCGACAGGAAGCCTCTTCGGAAGATCGTGTATCCCCGTCTCACCGTAGATGTCCCGAAAGCCCACCTGGGGCACGAAGCCGGAGTCGGCTCGAAAGTCGTCGCCGAAATCACGATAGTGCGCGAACGCGTCGTAGTGCCGCGTGCTGTGGACCCACATCAGGTCGCCCGCCGCCGAGCTCAGTGACTGGCCCGTCCACTCGGCGAGGCTTCCGGGCGGTTTGGCGTTCGCGTGTCGCTGAACAGCAGCTGCCCCGTGACGAAGTCGCTGTCGGAATGGCGCCACTGGAAATCGGGTCCGACCACGCGATTGTGGCCGTCGGCGCCCGACTCGCGATCCGTGAGCAGCACGCTCACGGAAGGATCGGCCGATGTCGCTTTCGGGCCCGGCCGATGAAGGCCAGCGAGCTGAAGTCCTGGTCGGCCAGGCTCGAGCCGTTCGGTCCCGGCAGAATCACGCTGCCGCCGCCGGTCGTCGTCGGCGACGAGCGCCGTGTAGCTCACGCTGCCGTGATTGCCCGTGGCGTGCGCGCCCCAGCGGGGATCCGTGATCGCTGCGCGTGTAGACCGCCTGAATCGGCGTCGAGAACAGGCTCGACGCCTTCGAGGAAGAACGGCCGCTTCTCCGGAAGAAGAGCGCGAAGCGCTCGTTCGCCGTGATCTGCGCCGTGTCGGCCTCGACCTGTGAGAAGTCGGGGTCGCACGGTGGCGTCGACGGCGCGTCGTTGGCGGTCGGGATGTCCACTTCACGTCGATGCCGGCGTCGCGGCTTCGACCGATTCGATGACGAGAGGCGAACCGGGATCGCCTGCGGCCGTTGCCGTCTGGCTTGCGCTCGCCGTACGGCGCGCACGACCAGGTGCCCGCCGGTCGGCAGGCTCGAGAGGCCCGTGAGCGGCTGTTCGATCGGCAGATGAAGCAGTTCCCGCCGCGCAGGCAGCGTCGTGGAGAAGAACGTGTGCCGCCGAGTCGCGCGGGTAGTTGCGGAACAGCATGATGCCCCACTGTCTGCGGGTCGAGATGGCGGTAGCGCAGTGAGGAGAACGGGATGCGAATCTCGAGCGTCCAGCCGTGGTCGTTGATGCTGCGCCGGCGGAGTCCCAGTAGAAGTCGGGCGACGAGTCTCGCCGCCGCCGCCGTCGTCCGAGTGACCGCGTCGTACTGGATGCCGCGTGGATTCGCCAGCATCAGCACGGCCGTCTTGCCGTCATTGCGCGCGTCGAGGATCACGCCCGCCGTAGTCGGTGAAGCTCGGCACGTTGTCGCGGTCGCCGATACGGCGCGCGGATCGCCGACGGCGAGCGGGTCGTCGAACTCGAAGGCCGCGTAGAAGAACTTGTCGTCGTAGCGAGCATGCCGACGCTGCGGACCGGCGGCTCGATGTTGTCGCCCGGGTTGGTCTCGTACCACTTGTCGATGCGCGTGGCCTGCTTCCACGCCGTCGTCCGACAGATCGCCGTCCACGACGATCTTTCCTGTCGCTCGCGCGATGTGAATGCCGGCAATCGGCGGCGCCGCCTGGCCTGCCGACGCGACGGAGGGTCCCAGGGTGGCGGCGAGCGCCCAACACGCCAGAAACCATCCAGTGGCGCACTGGCGCGCAAGGGCTACGGCGGGCGGCATCCCCGGCTTAGACGACAGCGGGAAGCGGCAAGTTGTAGATGGCAAAGATGCTCTCGGGGCCGAGCGGTGGGGCGGAATCGCCGGTCGTGGCACAATCTCCGGGCAAGGAGATCTCAGCTGCGCCGGACAACCCCTTCACTCAGTGGCCATCGTTCTTGCTGTTCACCGCGGCCGCGTCCGCGCAGGAGATGGAGCCGCGGACGCTTTCTCGCCGTCGCCCGTCGGCACCAACTTCGTCGTGTTCGCCGTCAATCACGCCACGGGCGGCAGTCCTGGTGGACCCGTCGCTCCCGGTCGCCGATCATTCACGCCAGCAATACGTGTGAATGTCCTCGGCCTCGGGCACGTGTTCGATCTGTTCGGACGTCGGCGCTGATCGCCGGCGTGCTGCCGTATGCGAACGCGGACGTCACGGGAACGTCGGGCGGGAATGCGCGCGAGGTGCAGCTGCTCGGGGCTTGCGGACGCGCAGGCCAAGCTGTCCGTCCTGCTGCTCGGAGGCAAGGCGCTGACGCCCAGGGAGTTCGCGCAGGCGCATCACGGCACGGTCATCGGCGGCGAGCGTCGGCGTGTCGCGCCGACCGGGCAGTGCTATCCGACGCACTCATCAACCTCGGGCACGAACCGCTGGGCCACGAGACTGGAAGGCGGCATCTCGATTCCGAGAGGCCGCTGGATGTTCGAAGGCTCGGGCGGTGTCGGGCTGTCGGGGCCAACGATCTCTTCTATCCGGGCGAGCGCCACAAGAGGCCAGCAGTCCATCAAGAGGTTCTCCAGGGCCGTGAGCTACACCTTCGTCCCCGCACGTGGTAGGCGCTCGAGCGGCACTTGGGTATCATGGGCGGCCGCGTCGACCTGGACGGCGTCCGCGGAACGGACTTCCAGCGGAACTCCCGGCTCGGCGCGACTATTCGCGCTGCCGCTTACGCGGCGACAGTCGCCTGAAGTTCGCGCATACGCACCGGCATGCCACCACGCGCCTCGGGCGGGGACTTCGATGCCTTCTCGGTTGCGTATCAGATGGTCTGGCTCCGGCAAGCGTCCAACGCCTCCCCAGGTTGCGCCGCCGCCCGGCGGCGTGACTCCGCATTGACCCCTTGACGATCTAGGGAAGCCCGAGTCCTTCTCCCATAGATCGTCATAGGGAGGAGCTCGTGGGCAAATCCGACTCGCCAGCGCCGCTCTTCAGGGCACGCTCGACCTGTTGATGCGCCAGACACGCCCGGCCGTGCCCGGCGCACGGCTACCAGATCGTGGCAGACCATTCACGTGCTGTCGACCAGGTGCTGAAAGTCGAGGAGGGCTCGCTTCTATCCGGCCTCTACCGCCTGGAGCTCGACGGCGCCATACCGGGCAGCTGGGGCACGTCCGACAACAACCGCCGCGCCAGCATTGCCTAGGTGATCACACGTGCACGGCCGGAAGCTGGTGGCCACGGAGCAGGGGAACTCGGACCGCCTGTCCGGCGGCCGTCTCGAAAGTCCTCGCCCGATGATCCGGCCGGGCTCCTGCTCAAGCTTCTCCGCCGCCGCCACGGCTGCATCGACGATCGATCTGACGCCGAGCTCGCGTTCCATCGCGAGATGCGCGCGCGGCGAGCGGCCGTGCCGGCCGCGTTGGGGAACACCACGCGCGCCGTCGAGGCAGCTCTGCTCGATCTCGTGGCGTTCACCGCCTCGAGAACCTGTGGCGCGACGTGGTCTACGCGGTCCGCGGGCTCAGCCAGGCCCCGGGCGCTGGTCGGCAGCGCGATGCTGTCGCTCGGCGCTGGGCATCGGCGTCAACACGCGCGATGTTCTCGCTCGGCGCGTGAGTTCCTCCTCAGCCAGCCGCAGCGTCCAGCGACCCCGGACTCGATCGTGGGAGCGTGCGACTCGGCGGCAACAGCGTGGCGCCCCGGCACCTGTCTGCGAGGCCCGTGCGGCGAAGCGGAGCCTGTACCAGGACGTCGCCGGCGAGAACGAGAGAGACGTTCATGAACTGGAGCGACGGGCGCGAGACCGCATCGCGTCTTCAGCGTCGTCGACCAGCGCGAACTACTTCACCGCCCTTGGCGTGCCCGGTCGCGCTCGGCCGCGGCATCCTGCCGTCGGATCCCGCCGGGCGTCGTGGTGCTGCGGTCACCGAGTTCTGGCGCTGTGCACTACGACGGCGATCCGTCCATCGTCGGCAAAGGCGATCCTGCTCGAAGGCAAGCCCCACACGGTCGTCGAGCATCTCTGCCGCCGACGCACCGCACGCTCATCGGTTTCGGTTCTCTGCCGGACGTGTACGTGCCGGTCGTCCGACGACGCAGCACCATGCGTTGGCGATTTACGCGCGGCCTGAAGCCGGGCACCACCGATCGAGGCCGCATCGCCGGTGACGCGGCTGTGGCCGCGCGAGCGGTCCGACGCGGCTGCGGCCGCAACCGTTCGGGCTTACGTCGGAGAACGTCAGCGTGAAGCCGCCTCGCCGGCTTCGCCGCGGCTCTCGTCCGAGCCGTCGATGGATGACACATCGGCGTGTTCTTCCTGGTGCTGCTCGGCGGTGGTGGGATGCTGCTGCTCATCGCCTGCGTGAACGTGCGCGGGCCTGCTGCCTCGGCGCGCGCCTCGGCGCGCCGTCGCAGAGTTCGCCATCCGCCTGTCGCTGGGCGCGCAGCCGCGGCCGCCTGCTGCAGCAGCTGCTGGTCGAGAGCCTCGCTGCCGTCGCGCTGACCGGCGCAGCCGTTCGGCCTCGTCCTGGCCGCAGGCTCACCGCCGACCCTGCGTCGCCAGCGTGCGCCTGCCGCTGCCCCTGCCCATCCAGCTCAGGCATCGATCCGGACTGGCGCGTGGCGGCGCATGCGGCGCTGCTGCGACGCTCGGTCGGCCGCGGTCGCAGTCGAGCGCTGCTGCCGGCGTGGCAGACCGTGAAGGTAGTCGATCGCGCCGGACCTGGCGCGGCTCGCGGCTGCGCCGCCTGCGCACGGATCCCGGTCGTGGGCCAGGTCGCCGTGCTCGGTCGTCGTCCTCGCCACGGCGTTCCTGCTTCCTGCGCAACCTGATGGCGTCGAGCGCGATCAGCCCCGGCTTCGACATCGTCCACACCCTGCGCGCCGAGATCAACCTGTCGTCGCGACTACAAGACGCCCGACGCAGATTGCCGGGCTATCGCCGATCGCGACGCTTGCCGGCGTTGCAGGCACTCGCCGGCATCGATGCCGCCGCCGGCCGCGCGCATCGTGCCGTTCAACCGACCTGCACGCGCGCTTCGGCAGCGACATCGACCTTCGCGGACGGCCGCACGCGTGAACGCCTCGTTCAGCTGGAACGCTGATCACGCCCGGACTACTTCCGCGTCATGGACATTCCGCCGCCAGGGCTCGTGCGCTTCGAGCGCTGCGGACGGGCGCGGCGAGAAGGTCGCCGTCGTCAATCGCGAGTTCGTGCGGCGGTATCTGGGCGACCGGCCTCCGGTCGGACTGGTGTTCTACTGGGAGCGGGACGACGTAGCGTGCTCTACCGCATCGTCGGGGTCGTCGACGGCACCAAGACGATGACCGTGGGCGAGGACGATCAGCCGCAGCTCTACGAACCGATGGCGCAGATCACGCAACGAGCGGCGCCGGATGCAGTTCGTGCTCCGCGTCGGCGACTCCACCGGCGATGCAGCTCGGCCGCGGTGCGGCAGGCGCTGCGCCAGCGTGGATCCGGTCCGACCGCGGCGGGAGGTGTCGACGCTCTACTCCGAGCATCGGCCTGGCGTTCCTGCCCAGCCAGGTGGGTGCCGTGCTGCTCGGGTCGATCGGCGTGCTGGGCCTGACGCTGGCGGCCGTCGGCCTCTACGGGATGATGGCCTACCGGTGGCCCGGCGGATTCAGGAAATCGGCGTCAGGCTGGCATTGGGCGCCACCGAGCGCGACATCGCGCGGATGGTGTTGACCGAGTCGGTCCGGCTCGTTGGCACAGGGTCGCTCATCGGTGTCGCAACCGCGTTGCTGGTGATGCGACCGCTCGCGATGTTCCTCGTGGCGGGATTGTCGCCCGCCGATCCGGCCTCGCTCGGCGCGGTCGTCGTCGTGCTGGGGATGCGCCGGTGCGGTGGCGTCCTGGGGACCGGTTCGCCGCGCATCCTCGGTCGATCCCATCGCGGCTCCCTGCACGATGACGAATAGGTCGTCGCCCGCCAGCGCAAGTCTTGCTGTCGTCGAGACATCACCGTTCCAAGCGCCGGGTCGCCAGCGTATTCTCCCGACGGGCGGAGGCCCACATTGATGCGCAGACGCGTTCAGCTACGTTCAGCAATCGTTCTCGTGATCAGTGACGCTTGGCGGAGCGGTGCTCTCGCCGATGTGCGCACCGAGCAGAAGACGCACGCCACCTTCGGCGGCCCGCTCGGGCGCATGATCGGCATGTTCGGCGGCAAGGCCGCCAAGGAAGGCATCGTCGAAACGGTCGCCGTGAAGGGCGATCGGAAGATGACGACCAACGAGAAGACCCGCGCGGCTCTATCAGATCTGGCCGAAGCTGAAGGTCTACGGAGATCGACCTCGACGGGAAGAGCTACTAGGTCACCACCTTCGCCGAGATCCGCAAGAAGATGCAGGAGGATCAGTGGAAAAGGCGAAGGAACAGATGGCGAAGATGCAGGAGAAGAAGGACGAGAAGCCATCAGAGCCGCAGAAGAAGATGGCCATCGACGTCTCGACGAAGGAGACCGGCCAGAAGAAGACGATCAACGGCTTCGACTGCAAGGAAGTGATCACCACGATCGCGATGCACGAGGACGGCAAGACGCTCGAGGAGGCCGGCGGCATGGTCATGACCAACGACTCCTGGGTGACCGCTCCTGATTCCCGCGATGAAGGAAGTGCAGGCGTTCGATCGCCGCTATTTCGAAAAGCTCTCGGGGATGGACGCCGCCGCGGCCGCCCAGCAGATGGCGCAGGCGCTGGCGATGTATCCCGGCCTGAAGGACCTGATGGGCCGCGCGCGCCTGGAAGGGACGAAGGTGGAGGGGACGCCAATCTCGACGGTGACGACGACTGACGCCGTTCGCCAGCCCCGAGCAGCAGAAGCAGCAGGCCGACAGCGACAAGCAGCAGGAAGTCCGGCGGCGGCCTCGAGCGGCATGCTGGCGCGCAAGATGATGAAGAAGAAGCAGGCCGAAGGCGGCGCACACAGCGAGCGCCGACAAGAGCCGCTCGACGTTCGTGACGACCACCATCGACGCTGAGCGTGGCGACCACCGTCGGCGCCGACGCGGTCAGCGTCCCGGCGGGATTCAAGGAGAAGTAGACCTGATAGGTCCGCCAGGTCCGATGGGTCAAGTGCAGTCCAGTGGGATACCCATGGTCCAACGCTGCAGGAACCGCTCGACCCATGAACCATTCGTACCGGACTCATGCACTTCTCACCCTGGACCTCGCACTTACAGTCGACTGGCGTCAGCGCGGTCCGCGCCGGTCAGCACGCCGATGACGTTTCGCGCAGCCAGATCCGGCCATGGCGGTGCGGGTCTCGCGCGTCGCGCTGCCCAGGTGGGGCACCAGCAGCACGTTCTCGAGCGGCAGCAGCGCTGGATGGACCTCGGGCTCGCGCTCGAAGACATCCAGCGCCGCGCCCGCAATCCGCCGTTCCTTCAGCGCCACGGCCAGCGCGCGGCTTCATCCACGACAGGCCCGCGCGCGGTGTTCACGAGATAAGCGGTCGGCTTCAATCCGCGCCAGCGCGGCCGCGTCGATCATGTGCCGCGTCTGGTCGTTGAGCGGCACATGCAGCGACGACGACGTCGCGATTGTCTCCAGCAGGCGCTCGAGGTCTGAGCGGCGTGCAGCATCCGGCTCGCCCGCGTCGCGAGGATCGCGCTGCCAGTACGCGACGCGCATCCCGAAGACGCGCGCCGCGCGCCGCGACCGCGCGTGCCGATGCGCCCCATCCCGACGATGCCGAGCTGCTTGCCGGCCAGTGACGTCCCGAGCATGAACTCGAGACCCCAGCCCTTCCAGCCTCCCGGCTGCGCACGAGCCGGTCCCCTTCGGAGACCCGTCGCGTGATGTCGAGGATGAGCGCCCACGCGATGTCGGCCGTCGCGTCGGTCGAGGACGTCGGGCGTGTTCGGTGACGACGATGCCGCGCGCGCGCGCCGCGGCAAGTGTCGATGTTGTTGTAGCCGACGGCGACGTTTCGCGACCACGCGGAGCTGGTCCGCGTGCGCGAGGAGCTCGGCGTCCACCACGTCCACGAGCATCGCAGCAGGCCCTGCTTGCCCGCGACGCGCCGAAGCAGCTCCGATCGCGGGCAGGTCCGTGTCGGCGTCGTGGAGGTCGAGGTCGCAGTGCGCGCGGAGACGGTCGAGGACGCTCGCCGCCGACCGGCGGTGACCAGGACGGCCTGACGAGGTCGATCCGGCACGGCGGGACACAGCCTAAGCGAGGGCGTGCTCACAGTGCAGAAACTTCAACGCCGAGCGCCCAACCGTGCTGCACGGCTTGCTGACTTACCTCGGAGCTGGTCATTGAGATTGAGCTGACGGTGAATAACGGAGGTTCTAGATGCCGGTCTAGCGCCGCTCGATCGTCACCTCGGTGATGACGACGTCGTTGACCGGGCGATCCTGCGCGCCGACCTTCACCTTGCCGATCTTCCGCACGACGTCCATCCCGTCCTGACGACGCCGAAGACCGAGTGGCGGTTGTTGAGGTGCGGCGTGGGGCCGAGCGTGATGAAGAACTGGCGAGCCGTTGGTGTTCGGCCCGGAGTTGGCCATCGAGAGAATGCCCTCGCGGTCGTGGCGCAGGCTCGGATGGAACTCGTCGGCGAACTTGTAGCCGGGCCCGCCGAAGCCTCTGCCCAGCGGATCGCCGCCCTGAATCATGAAGCCGTCGATGATGCGGTGGAAGATGATGCCGTCGTAGAACGGCGCCGTTTTCTTCTGGCTATCGCGCGGGTCCGTCCATTCCTTGCGTCCCTTCGGCGAGGCCGACGAAGTTGGCGACGGTGTTGGGCACTTCCTGATCGAACAGGCGGATCGTGAAGCTCGCCTTCGGTGGTGTCGAAGCGGGCAAAGGTGCTCATGCTCCCAATCATGCACGACCCATGGACTCCACGGACCCGTGGACCTGTCGACCCGTGGTCGCCAGCGACATGGCCGTGGCCCGGCGGACCAGCGCCATCTTGTTCGCGGCGTTGTGGGCCGCCACCTTGTAGCACTCGGCCAGCGTGGGTAGTTGAAGACGGTCGTGAGGAAGTAGTCGAGCCTGCCGCCCAGGGCCAGCACCGCCTGGCCCACGTGAATCAGCTCCGTCGCGCCGCTGCCGATGCAGTGGCAATCCGAGCAGCCGCCCATCGTCTCGATGGAACAGCATCTTGAACATGCCCGCATCGTCGCCGACGATGGGGCCGCGGGAGATTCTCTTTGTAGCGCGCGATGCCGGTTTCGCATGGGATCTTCTGGGCCGTCAGCTCTTCCTCGGTCTTGCCCACCATCGAGACTTCCGGAATGGCGTAGATGCCGACGGGAAAGTGCGTGGCCATGCGGCTTGGCCTCGGCATGCCGAACATCCAGCAGGCGGCGAGCCGGCCCTGCTCGGCCGAGGTTGCGGCGAGCGCGGGAAGCCGATGACGTCGCCGGCCGCGAAGATGTGGCTCACCGAGGTCCGGTAGGCCTCGTCCACCTTCAGGCGGCCGCGGTCGTCGGGCGCGAGGCCCGCGGCCTGAGATTCAGATCCGCGGTCGCGCCGATGCGGCCCGCGGAGAAGAGCACGACGTCGCCGACGAGGTGCTTGCCAGAGGCGAGGTGGATCAGCCCCTGGCTGTGCGAGTTCCCGAGATTTTCGATTTGCGCGACGGCGTCGCCGCAGCGGAAGACGACGTCGCTCTTCCGCATCTGGTGGATCAGCTCGTCGACGATCTCCCGGTCGAGGAACTCGAGCGGCCGCGGCCGCTGATCGATCACCGTCACCTGCACGCCGAGCGCGGCGAACATCGACGCTACTCGATGCCGATCACGCCGGCGCCGACGACGACCATCGTCCGCGGCAGCTGTTGGAGGCTGAGGACCGAGTCGGAGGTCGTGATGGTCTTGCCGTCGACCTCCACGCCGGGCGGCCTGCTTGGCATCGTGCCGACGCGCGACGAGGATGTTGGCGGCGGTCAGGCGGCGCGCGCCGGTCGGCGTCTCTGACGCGCAGCGTGTGCGGGTCTTCGAAGGCGGCGCGGCCGTGCACGAGGCGCACGTCGTTGCGCGACATCACGTCGTGCACCATGTCGACTTCGCGCTCGATGACGCGCGCGACGTGGGCGACCAGCTGCGTCATGCTGGGGCGCCCGCGCTCGCGGTCAGCGTCCTCGGCCGTCGAGCCTGGGGCGCGAGTAGACGCGGCGGACCGCTTCGCGGAACGTCTTCGAGGGATGGTGCCCGTGTCGACGCACACGCCGCCGACAGTCCGCTGGCGTTCGATGATGGCGACGCGTTTGCCCAGCTTGGCGGCCTGGATGGCGGCGCGCTGTCCGGCGGGACCGCTGCCGATGCAGACGAGATCGAACTCCGCGTCGCTCATGGGCCCTTGCACCTGTGGAGCAGGACTTCAGCTGTCGCTGAGCCATGGCACCAGTGGCGCAGGAGGTCAGTCCTGCTGGGCGGACGAGCTTCTATTCTACAGATCCCCGGAATCGGCAATGTGACAGGCGGGCATCAGTCGGTCAGGGGTCTGACTCCGCCTGGAATGCCGGGGGAAGACAGGTTCAATGAGGGAAGCCGGCATGGCGCATGCAGGTCCTGAAATCGTGGGTCCGAACGAAGAGGATCGAAGCCTGGTCGGATCAGGACGCCCGGGGTTAAACCGCTCTTCGTAGCCTTTTTCGAGCCAACTCATCGCGTTATCCGTATCACCGAGGGCTACGTAGATCAGCGGCAATCTCGGGAGCATGCGACTGGCCGGGGTTTGATCGCTTCTTCAAGTCGCTCAGCAGCGTTTCCGCGTCGCTCCTCTTGCCGGAGGCGACGTAGGCGCGAGCGAGATTCGCGATGACAAGTCGGGCTACCGCCGGACAAGCTGACCGCTTCTTGCAGTTCTACGACCGCTTCGTCGTTCATATGTTTCTGGAGGTAGGCCTGGCCGAGTTGATTATGGGCGAGACCGAAATTGGGATCCATTTCGATCGTCTTGCGGCTCTGCCGTATCGATTCGTCATCGAAATGCGCAAGGACAAGAAGCTCTGCCAAGTCGGCGTTAATGACCAGAGACAGCGGATCCAAGTTCGCCGCTCTTTCTCATTTCCACGATCGCTTCGTCGTAGCGGCGCAATAGAGCCAGATGCCACGCATACCAATGGTGCGCGGTTGCGTAGCCTGGGTTCAGTTCGATAGCCCGCCGGAATTCCTTCCCGGCAGCGTCAAAGTCCCAGTCGAAGCCATCCAGGCAGAATGCGAGCGAGGTTGTGGGCTTCGCCAAGCGCGCATCGTCCAATTCCAGGGCCTTGATCGCGGCGGCCTTGGCTTTGGGGAGAGCCTCCTTGGGAGTCATCACGCGCATACTGCCAGTCGCCCAACAACGCATAAGTGTCGGCTAAGCCAGAGTAAGCTTGGCGCGTATCTCGGGTCCTCGTCGATGGCCTGATTGAAATAGGCCAGCGCCACCTTCAAACCATCCGCCGTTCGCTTGTTCCAGAAGTAGCGCCCTCTCGAGATAGGACGTCGTATGCTTGCCGGATTCACAACCTTCGACGTTTTTCAGCGCCGCCTGTTCCCTGTGGATTCACGTTGATTCGAATCTGATCGGCAATGGCTCTCGCCACCGGTGTTCTGGAGCGCCAGCGTATCCCGCAACTCACCCTGATAGCTCTGGGACCACAGGTGCCTGTCCGCCGAAGCTCTCGATCAGCTGCGCCGTGATTCGGACCTGGTCGCCAGAACGGAGGACGGTGCCTTCCACCACGGCGTCGACGTTCAGCTCACGAGCGATCTGCGGCAGAGACTTGCGCGCGTGTGTTATAAGCCATCACCGAGGTGCGCGAGATCACGCGCAGCGCGCTGATCTGGCCGAGGTCCGTGAAATCAACTCGTCGGTCATTCCATCGGCGAAGTAATCCTGAGACGCATCGCTCGAGAGGCTCTCCAATGGCAGGACAGCCAGCGGAGCGAATGACCGAGTGACGGGCGGGTGTCCAGGAGTGAAGCTTCCAGGCGGCGAGAGAACCATCAGCAGGACGAGCAGCGACGGACGTCGATAATCGTCCACGCAGGTGACGGGCGACGACGGCTGAGCAGTCGCGAGCGTGCCGGCAAGGTTCCGGCGATCACTTGATCTGCCGCGGATGAGGCTGAGGTTCGGGTTCCGGACTGCGAGCAGGTGCCGCATCGGCGACTCTGACCTCAGCGAGGAAGCGGTAGCCGCGACGAGCAACGGTTTCCGACGAAAGCGGGGACTCTCGGCGGAGTCGCTGAGAGCCTCACGGATCTTGTTGATCGCTTTGTTGAGACCGTGGTCGAAATCCACGAACGTGTCCGCGGGCCAGAGCTTTTTCTGAAGTTCCTCGCGACCAACGACCTCGCCGGCGCGCTCGAGCAGCATCGCCAGGACTTGGAAGGGCTGCTCCTGAAGCCGGACTCGCAGGCCGCGCTTGCGCAATTCGGCAGCAACGAAGATCCAGCTCGAACACCCCGAAACAGAGCCGCCGGCCAACCTGATCGTCGTCTTCCACGACGAGGTGAAGCAGAGGTGAAGGAGTTACCCACACGTCTGCGGAGCCGCCGGAGGGGACTCGGTCCTGCAAGTCCTATATCGAGTGACGGTTACTGAGGGGACCCAGGTTCCAGCACAAGGGAACCGGCCGTCCATTTCCCGGATCGCGGGCGCAAACCATAGTGGACCGAACCGGTGGCATGCCGCGAGACGGAAGGAAGTAGCTGACCAGGAGGACGAGGATGTCTGAGAAGAAGCGTGACGAGCTCTTGCACGATCACAACAACGATGGGGTCGACCGGCGGGGATTCCTGGGCTGCATGGCGTGGGCCGGAACCGGCGCGTCTCTTTGTCATGCAGGGCGGCATCCTGAAGTCGTACAGCCTCAGCACACTGCTGAAGGCGGCACCCGCGCCGGCCGGCGAGCTGAACTTCGTCCAAATCAGCGACAGCCACATGGTAAGCTTCAACAAGCCGGCAAACACCGACGTGGTGGGCACACTGAAGACGGCCGTTGAAAAAATCAACGGTCTGGCAACGCCACCCGAGTTCATGTTGCATACGGGCGACATCAGCCACCTGTCGAAACCAGAAGAATTCGACACCGTGGACGAAATCCTGAAGAGCGCGAGCGCGAAGAAGGTGTTCTTCGTCCCGGGCGAGCACGACGTGCTCAACGATGACGGCAAGCAGTATCTGGACCGCTACGGCAAGGGCGCCAGGGAGCCGGGTGGTACAGCTTCGACACGAAGGGTGTGCACTTCATCGGCCTGGTGAAGCGTGCTGAACCTGAAGGCCGGAGGCTCTCGGCACGCTCGGCGCCGAGCAGCTCGAATGGCTGAAGGATGACCTCAAACATCCTGAAGCACAGCACGCCCATCGTCGTGTTCGCGCACATTCCGCTCTGGGCGTGTATCCCGGAGTGGGGCTGGGGAACCGACGACAGCGCGCAGGCACTGGCCTACCTCAAGAAGTTCGGCTCGGTGACTGTGCTGAACGAGGCACATTCACCAGACGATGCAGAAGGTCGAAGGCCACGTGACGTTTCATACGGCGGCCTCGACCGCATTTCCCAACCGCGGCCAGGGACCGCCGATTCCCCTGGGCCGATGAAAGTGCCGGCGGATCAGCTGAAGAGCATCCTGGGCATCACGGATGTGACGGAACGTCCGAGGCAAGCACGCGCTCGCCGTCGTGGTATTCTTCGCTGGCGTAAGAGCCGTCGACGCGTAACTGGCTTTAGCAAACCGTACACGACATAGGAAGGACATCATCATGAGGAGACGTGTGTCTACTGGAGCGTTTGTCGCGGCGTTGGTGCTGGGACTGGCGGGGCTGGGCGTCGGAGCAGAGACCGCACGCGTCAACGCGCAGGCGAAGCCGGAAGCGATGGACGTGAAGATTGACAACTTCAGCTTCGGACCCGCCGGAGCTGACGGTGACGGCGGGCACCACGATAACGTGGACGAATCGCGACGACATTCCCCACGGTCGTGAGTCCGGACAAGGTGTTCAAGTCCAAGGTGCTGGATACGGACGAGAAGTTTTCATTCACTTTCGACACGCCGGGAACCTTTCCCTATTTCTGTTCAATTCACCCGAAGATGACCGGCAAAGTCGTGGTGCGGTGAGGCGACGATGCGCGCGAATCCCTTCGACATCGCTACCGTCGTTCTCGCGAAGCACGCTCAGCATGTCGTGCTGATTCACTTCCCGATTGCGCTGTTCATCACGGCCGTGGCGTTCGACTACCTCGCGCTGCTGGACGAACCGAGGTGCGCTGGCCGCGGCGGCATATTTCAATCTGCTGCTGGCCGCGGCGTCGACTGTGCCCGTCGTGGCGACCGGCTTTGCGGCGTGGCAATGGGCGCTCGAGGGACAGAACGCTGAGGGATTCTGTTAATGCACCTGGTTCTGGGTTGCATCTCGAGGTGTCTTGATCTGGCTTGTGCTGGATCCACTGGCGTGTGCGGCGCCTTCCGTCGGCAGCCTTTGCCGCTATACCGACTGCCAATTGAAGCCGTCACGGTCCTGCTCGTGGGGTTGACGGCTCATCTCCTGGCGGGTTTCTCAGTGGTGTGAACGGTCCCGGCTAGGCGCAGTGACCCAACGGACGTCAAGCGTTCTGCAATGCCATCGGCACGCATTGTCTTTATCTTGTTGGTTCTTCGGACGTTTGCACAGGCTAGAGCGGCTCCGAGGTTTGCTGCTCGTCCGAGATTCGGTCCGGACGGCATGACTTACAGAGTCATGACTTACGGAATACGGCGCGCGAGCGCCGCCGTAAGATGGGGCGCTATGAACGCCGGCTCTCCACGGTCGTTTGGCGCGCACTTGAGGAGCTGCGCGAGCGGGCAGGATTCACCCTGGAGGAACTCTGGGGCGATGATGTTGCCTGCCAGGTAAATTCTGATCCGGAAAGCACGGTAATCTAACATCTTGCCCATGAATTCGCTTCGAGATATATAATCAACCGCGCGCACGCCAAATGATGGCTTCGCAAGACGATAACCCGCGCCACAAACAGGGAATGGCAACCCCAGGCGGCACTTCGCTTCCACACAACCTTCCGGGATCGGTGGGCGGTTGTTATACGCGGCCGGCGTTGACGTTTATCTCGATGTGCTACAGAAGCACATCGGATTCGTGTCTCTTTGGCGAAATGATGAGTCCCTGCGACGAGCCGCGGGGCACGGGAAGCGCCTGGCTATTGGCCCTCGTGACGCTTTGCGATGAGATCCTCCAGTTCGTCGAGCCCGAACTTGTTCAATTGCACGATTGTGGCCTGGCGGGGCGAATTCAGCGAAAACGTCTTCTCGCCAGCCGCAGCGGCGGAAGAACCTCCGGCAATCTGCTGTCCACGTCCACGACGATCCACGCCTTGGTACGCCGTCGTTATAATTGAAATATGTTAAGAAATGTGGGTGAATTTATGCTTTTATATTTAGTAAGTTCTTTTAGTAAAGGGCATAAAGGTGGCTACTGGAATAAGGAATGTTAAAAGTTTTCTGGCAACACATGTTTTTTTGGGTTTTTTTTTCTCTCTCTCCTCTCTCTCGGTCTCTCCTCCTCCTCTCA
>ERZ1370068.6324-contig-5313_pt1 | contig 56039 bp, 94 predicted proteins | sample MGYA00561227_ERZ1370068 | MGnify/ENA primary metagenome ERZ1370068 (study PRJEB38410, sample SAMEA6850437) | metagenome | study: Metagenomic assessment of the ecological functions of the soil: analysis of the soil microbiota associated with the... | reverse complement strand
TTTGCCGAGCTGCCATTTGCAGCATCGCCTGGCCGTGCAAATTTTCTCACAGCCACGCCGAGATTTCTCGCCGTGTTCAAGAACATTAGTAGCATATATATACAGAGTGCGCGCGTAAAAGAAATTGTGCCTCCTCATTCACTGCTTGACGTTCCTTTGAGAAACAGATACTCCATCACGACGTTGATCTATCACCGACAGTCGAAGAGACGCTTGCTGGCATGCGCCGGAATCTCCAAACGCTTTATCAATGCAATCGGGCGCTGATTCGCGCCACGGAGGAGTATGAACTGTTGCAGTCGGTTTGTCAGATTCTGGTCGAGGTCGGAGGATTGCGGATGGTTTGGATCGGCTACCGCCAGTTCGATCAGGAGAAATACAATTCGTCCTGTCGCGATTGCCGGATACGATGAGGGATACGTGGAAACCGTCAAAGGCACGTGGGCGGATAGCGAAAGAGGCCACGGTCCTCTTGGGACTGCCATTCGAACTGGCAAGCCCTGCTGGACCAAGGATATTCGAAGGGATGCCAATTTCGCGATCTGGAAGGGCGAAGCTCTAAAACGGGGCTATGGCTCTTCCATCGCTCTCCCGTTAATGATCTGATGGCGAGCCATTTGGCGCCTTCTCCCTCTATGCGGCGGAACCAGACGCGTTCGACGAGAGCACGCTCGAGCAGTTCACGGAACTGGCTAACAATCTGGCGTATGGAGTGATGGCGCTCCGTGTGCGCGAGGAGCGCAAACATGCGGAAGATAAGTTGCGGCGCAGTGAGACTTACCTGGTCGAGGGAGAGAGACTGAGCCACACAGGCAGTTGGGCTTTGAATATTTCCTCCAGGGAGCTCTTCTGGTCACAGGAAAATTATCGCATCTTCGGTCTCGATTCAGGGACAGCTCTGAATACGGATTTGCTAACGCAGTTTCATCACCCCGAGGACCGGCTCTTTGTCAAGCAGACGATTGATACCGCAATTTGTGAAGGAAGAGATTTCGAGATGGACTCGCGCATCGTTCTTCCCGATGGCTCGGTAAAGCACGTGCACACTGTGGGCCATCCCGTCTTCAACGAGTCCGGTGAGCTCACTGAGTTTATTGGTGTGGTGATGGACACCACCGAGCGCAAGCGCTCCGAAGAAGCGTTGCGAGGCGCAGGCGGAACTGGCCCGCGTTGCGCGGGCGACGACGATGGGCGAACTGACAGCTTCCATCGCCCATGAAGTCAATCAGCCGCTAGCCGCGGTCGTCGCCAACGCCAACGCCTGCCTGCGTTGGCTCGCCGCTGAAACGCCGGACCTCGATGAGGCGCGGGCGGCCGCGCAGCGGATCGTTCGGGATGGGAATCGGGCAAGCGATGTGATCGCTCGGATCCGAGGGTTCCTGAGAAAAGGAGAACCGGTCACGGTCCAGCTGAGCGTCAACGATGTCGTTCGGGAAATCATCATGTTAACGCAGGGCGAAGTGCTTCGGCGCGACGCATCGCTACTGACGGAATTGGCGGACGGTCTACCAGCCGTGTCGGCGGATCGTGTGCAACTGCAACAGCTACTTTTGAACCTCATGATGAACGCCCTCGGATGCGATGAGCGCGGTGACGGACCGCCCGCGCGTCCTTCGCATTCGCACAAGCACCTACGAATCGGCGGCGATTCTCGTCGCCTTCCGGGATTCCGGCGTCGGGCTGAACCCGGGCAGATGGAGCGGCTGTTCGAAGCGTTCTACACGACGAAGCCCGAGGGATGGGCATGGGATTGTCCATCAGCCGCTCGATCGTCGAAATGCACGGCGGGCGCTTGTGGGCTACGCTCAACGACGAGCCCCGGCGCGACCTTTCAGTTCACATTACCGATCGAGCAGGGCTAAGGACGATCCGCCATGGCGCAAATGCGCGTGCTAGAGAAAACAGACTCCGCATATGGGATCGCTTATGGATCGGGCTATATACCTCTTCCCTTACTGTGGCTGCTGCTGCTCGGTCTGTCAAAAGATCTCCGGATGCGCGCCCTACGCTGGTCGATGAGCTTACGAAGAGCTCGGCGCGCGCATCCACTCACATCGTCGGGAGGTGTCGAATGTCGTACCACAACGCAGTTGGGACTGCAGGAGTTTGACTTCGCTACCTTTTTGAGCGACGACTTAACTCCATTTGTGAGCGGTTCTCGTAAGAAATTTCCGAAAAGAGGCAAAAAGGACTGTACTATTACAAGTAGTTGGCAATAAGGTGGTGATTGCGCCATCAAGAGGCAGAGCCCAATGCAGAGAACGCCACGCTAGAGGAGATGCGGGTGGCGATGGAGGCTGCGCCCAATCGGCGCAGTTATATCCGGCTTACGGTCATCCGCTCCTTGCTCATGGGGTTGGAACGCAGCGTGGTGGCCAAGCAATTTTGCCGAAGTGATCGAGTAGTTCGGCTCTGGATCGAGATGTTTAACACGGGGGGCATCGATGCTCTGACGACCAAGGGGCGGCGGGGCGAGGCACGCAGAGTGAAACTGGAACGCATACGCGATCTCTTAGTGCCCGTCTTAGAGAATCCCAGCCAAGCCGGAGAGCTTCACTGGACGGGGGTCAAGGTCCACGGCTGGCTCAAAGAGCAGCTCGGGCTCGAAGTGGGTTACAGCACCACGGTGCGCTACCTCCATGAGCTCGGCTACAATCTGCGGGTGCCTCGCCCCTGGCCAGAACGCCAGAATGAAGAAGAACGAAATATTTTCTTAGATCAACTGCGCACTCTGGCAGGCCGATCCTGGCGTGGAGTTATGGTTTGCCGACGAATGCGGGGTTGAGGGCGATCCGCGTCCGCGGCGGCGCTGGAGCGCTCGGGGCAGCCGACCAAAAGTGCCTTATCTCGGAGACCATATCCGAGCCAATGTCATCGGTGCGGTGTGTCCGGCTACCGGAGAATGCTCCACGATGATCTTTGACGGAGTCGATACTGATGTTTTCCAGTATTACCTAGATTATCTGGCCCGAGAAATCCCCCTTTGGATTCCAAACGCCGACTGCTCATCGTCGACAATGCCAGTTGGCATAAAGCTCAGCGATTGAATTGGCATCATTTCGAAGTTCATTACCTGCCAGGCTACAGCCCCGATTTCAATCCCATCGAAAGGCTTTGGTTACGTCTCAAAGCCGACTTCTTTAGCGACTTCATCGCTAAGAGTCCCGAGCAACTCACCCAGCGGCTTTGCCACGCGCTGACCTCCTTGATGGACGACCCAGAAAAAGTCGCCTCTCAGTGCGCTTTTCGGAAATGATTCACGAGTAGGCGTCGCCAGGACCCCGCCCAACGTCATCGTGAAGGGAGGCGCCGTCTTTGTCTGGCGAATGTGACCGAGGACAGTTGATTGATTCGAAACTTCAGTTTCGAAGTTCGCCTCATTGATTTAGATTGTCGCAAACCCCTCCGTGAATCGCAATCATCCAAATCACCAGCATCAGCCTCGGACCCGCAGCACGACAAGGATCCGAGGCATACGCAGGATCTGGACACGGTGGCGCAGAAGCCGACGCACGTCGGGGCTCGGTGCGCCCGTGACGGCTCGGACAAGGCTGCGCACCGGGATCACGACCGCCTCCGCGCCGCGCGCGCAGCCGCCCGATCGAGCATCCCGATCGATCCCGAGGCTGATCTGCGCGAGCCAGAGCATGTCGCTGCGGGTATGAACGCCCTATTGCAGAGCACAATGTTCACCTTCCGTCAGATGGGGCCGATGCGCGGACTCAAGACATGGCTGAAGGTGAATAAAAGGACGGCTTCGATTGTCAGAGCTGCGCGTGGCCGAGCCCCGATCAACACCGGCACCTCTTTGAGTTTTGCGAGAATGGAGTGAAGGCGTTCTCCAGCGAGGCGACGAAGAAGCACATCACCGCAGACTTCTTCCGTGAGCACTCGATCGCTGAATTGCTGGAGAGAAGCGACTACTGGCTCGAACAGCAGGGCCGGCTCGTGGAGCCGGTGGTGAAACGCGCAGGGGCGGCGCATTACGAGCCAATCTCCTGGGACGACGCATTCGGAGCTGCTCGCGCGCGAACTGAAGGCACTGCCGTCACCAGATGCGGCGGCGTTTTACACCAGTGGACGCACGAGCAATGAAGCGGCGTTTCTCTATCAGCTCTTCGCCCGGCAATTCGGCACAAACAACCTGCCTGACTGCTCGAACATGTGCCACGAATCGAGCGGCGCGGCGCTCAACGAAGCCATCGGCATCGGCAAGGGATGCGTGACGCTGGATGACTTTGAGAAGTGCGACGGCATTTTCATCCTCGGCCAGAACCCTGGAACGAATCATCCCCGGATGCTGACCAGCCTTGAGCGCGCAAAGCGCAATGGCGCCGGATCGTCGCGATCAACCCGCTGCCCGAGCCGGGGCTTGATGCGCGTGGCAAATCCGAACCCGGAGGAATACGCGCAACATCCTGACCTATCCGGTAAAGCTGCTGATGAACAAAGGCGTGCCGCTCGCCGATCTCTGGCTGCCGGTGCGCATCAATGGCGACATGGCTGCCCTGCGCGGCATGATGAAGGAGATGTTCAGCGAAGAGAAAGCGCCGGGCCGGTGTTCGACCGCGAGTTCATTCGAGAGCACACGAGCGGGTTTGACAGTGTTCCTCGAGCATCTCAACGCGACGAGTTGGGATGATATTGTGGCAGGCAGCGGATTGACGTGCGACCAGATCCGCCAGGCCGCGGAGATCGCCATGAGCTGCAAGCGGATCATCTGTTGCTGGGCGATGGGGCTCACGCAGCACAAGAACGCGGTCGCCACGATCCAGGAGGTGATGAACTTCCTCCTGCTCTGGCGGCCACATCGGCCGGCCCGGCGCGGGACCTTGCCCGGTGCGCGGCCACTCGAATATGCAGGGCGATCGCACGATGGGCATCTGGGAGCGGATGAATGACAAGTTCATGCTGCACCGGCTCGGCGAAGAATTCCGCTTTCACTCCGCCGCGTGACGCACGGAAAGGATACCGTCGAGAGACGCTGAAATGCATGCGGCATGGAAAGATCTCGATTTTTCCTCGGCCTGGGTGGCAGCTTCCTTGCCGCGACGCCGGACACCGAATACACCGCAAAGGCCCTGCAAGGCTGTCGCGTCACGGCGCACGTCTCGACCAAGCTCAATCGCGCGCATCTCATCACCGGCGAGATCGCCCTGATTCTGCCGTGCCTTGGCCGCTCGGAAATCGACCGGCAGGCGGGCGGCGAACAGTTCGTCACCGTGGAGGATTCGATGGGAGTCATCAGTTCCTCGCGCGGCCATCTCGAACCAGCGAGCGAGCAGCTGCTCAGCGAGCCGGCGATCGTCGCGCGCCTCGCACGCGCGACGCATCGGCGACGTCACGACAGTGGATTGGGAAGCGGCTCGCCGCGGATTACGACCGCATCCGCGATCACATCGAGCACGTCATTCCCGGTTTCGAGAACTTCAACCAGCGGATCAAGCGCGACGTCTTTTATCTGCCCAATGAGGCGCGCGATAGGCGCAAAGTTCAACAATGGCGAAGGCAAGGCGAAGTTCATCATCTCGCAGATCGACCGGCACGATCTCGCGCCCGGCCATTACCTGATGATGACGATTCGCTCGCACGATCAGTTCAACACGACGATCTACGGCCTCAATGATCGCTACCGCGGCGTCTATCACGGTCGCCGCGTCGTCTTCCTGAACGCCGACGACATTCGCGAAGCCGGCTTGCAGCAGGGCCAGATGGTGCGATCTCACCCAGCCATTTCGAAGGCGAGGAGCGCACCGCGCGGCATTTCATGGTGGCGCCTTACGCAATCCCGCGCCGGTGTGCGGCGACCTATTTCCCCGAGGGCAACGTGCTCGTGCCGATCCAACAGTTCCGCCGACCGCAGCAACACTCCGACGAGCAAGAGCATCATCATCACCCGTCGCACCCTTCGCCGGACCCGGACGCATGCCGCGGCCGCCGAAATCCACGCCGCATTGCGCGAAACCGCCTCCGCGGATAAACCCGACGCCATCCTTAAGGCGTGGCGCATTCTTAATACGATAGCCCCGTCGCGAACAGAATTCACGTCGCGAATGCGAGGTCAGTATAGCGCGACAAAGCTCACGCGTGGGATTGCAGGGACTTAAAGAGTCCATGAACCCGTACCCGGCACGCCGCCGACGAATGGGCCATCATGTACGGGACTGATGCCACTAAGAGCCGACGTGAAGAAAAACGACCTCGTGGTGATTTCCCCAGCGGGCTCCCGATGCGATTCGATGGCGCATGGACGCGCGGTGCTGTCAAGAAACTGGCGTTGCCGACGGAAAAGCGAAGACTCTTCCGAGTCAGACACGAAGCTGCTGAGATCTGATGGCGCGCAATACCAATAAAACCCGGCGTTGCCGAAGAGCCGAAGATCTCCCGAGGAACGCACTGGTTGTGACCGAAGTTCCCGGGCCACTGGAGTCGACCAGCAGCCGCAGGAACACTTGGGAAGTCACCGAGCGATTTTTGCATTTCGCACGATGCGGAAATGCCGCCGACGAAGCGCAACGAAAGGCGGCGAGGTGCGCATTGCTGCGGATCCGAGCAACAAGTTCAAGGTCCTCAACAATGCTACTATCAGGACGTTTCGCTCTCAGGTAGCTGGCCCGCCGCATGCCGGAACTGGTCACGGCGCACCTGCGCATCGATCGGGCGACGTTATACGCTATTCCGAAGGATGAGGTCGTGCGTAATGCCAGGCTGGTAGACAATTTTGAGGCATGCACAGACGGTGCGAAAGCATTCTCGGCAACGGCCGAAACTCGAAGAGTCGTACGCCAGGATCATCTTTGAAGCTCGGGGGCTTGCCGACGGCGACGTCCGCTCAGCAAATAGATCGCGGCACGCAACTCCAGCAAAGGATCATCGAGGGATCGATTCCCTCGACACGGGGTATGGGATCGAAGATGATCTTCTTCTGCTCACGTGCGTTCTCCGCATCAGGAGCTGTCATGTGAACAATCCTGCCGAGATTGATCAAGGCGTCGCTCCTCCGGCCAGTGAACCGTCGCGTCGTCCACGATATCAGTGTCATTAGCCACCTGCACCAGAATCTGAAGCTTATCGGGCCTCTCGCGATCCTTTCTGTGAGCTCGTCATAAAATGACAGTTTGCACCCTGGGTCTTGGCCGTTGCGTCATCCAGGTGTTCGGTCCCCGCGTCGGGTTTGATTCGTGCCGCCCATAGCGGCTCACACCATCCTTATTGGTAAAGCGCAGCGCTGTCACACCGAAGTAGGACTCCCCGCAAAGCTGGACGGACTAGGCTTGGGCGTTTGTAAAGGCAGAGCTTTCGGATGACTAGCCAGGAATGCTTCAATCGGCGAGGGCGATGGCTGAGACGGATCAGAAGCAACAGCCCGTGAACTCCAAAAACTCCTGGCCTGTTCTCGTAGGGAATCCATCGGATTCGAATGGCTTATGATATCAGTATGGACGTGTTCGGCTAGGTGGAACCGGATAGCAAGTCGCGCGGATTTGCGTTGGGGTCATTATCAGGAATCTGAGGCAGGCCACTGGAGTTGGAAAACCGCGCTGTGACGGGCGTGGAGTCGCGACGATGATCGTGAGGCGCCCGTGTTAGTGAAAGAGCGGCGGAGAGGGTGTAAATGCTCCCGTCAGCGCTGACGCCCCGCATGGGCGGGTCGAAAGCCCGGGTGTAGCCCAAAAATCGTATCGAACTGCTTCAGCAGGTCTTGGCTTAGCGCAATGAGCTTCTCGTCAGAGGGTAGTGGCATGGTGATCTCCTTCTCAAAGCTATCTCAATCTTTCCAGAACCATTACTTTGCAAGCACACCCTTCAAAATATTTCGAAATCGCCTATCAAAGGCCAATCAAGGCACCGCCGCCGATAATGGCACAGATGATGGAAAAGATTCTCTGTCAGGCGACATCACGAGACCGGCGCGCGTACGCGTCGTAACCGAAGAGCGATTGCAGCAGACCTGGCGAGAGCGTGCTCTGTGGCATAGAGTAGAGGACGAAAGTTTACAATCGGGTGGCCTGGCGACTCTCCCAAAGAATAGAGGGCTCCGGCGCGGAGGACCGTGAGCAGAGGCGAATGTCGGTAACGCGACCAAAGGGATCTCAAACCAGTCCCATTCCTGGTCCTTGCTGAGCACGACCTCCCAGTAGACGACAGCGAAGACCAGAAGGCTGGAGCCTCGATCGTATCGAAAGCAGAAAATACCTGCGGCGTCCGAGATGGGCAGCCAGCCAGCCGCAAGATCGCACGGACATTGGCTGGCATTAAGTAGCTAGTGATGATCGCTTGCTGTCGGTCGCTGAGGCGGAGAGGCTACCGGCAGATAGCGCAACGATACATTCGCAATCGTTGGTGCCGAGCACTCCATGAAAATGCCGGCACGACCACGGCGAGGGGCATGATCCACGGGCTTGATGTTCCCTGGGGCCACCTGAGCGCTCGGCGCGAGCGGCGCAGCGGCTCTCATTGCGTTGCAGGACACCGGCTCGCCGACGTGGCGGCTCCTGCGCAAATTTTCCAGCATTTGGTCCGAGGGGCGCCTTCTTCAAATCGACCGTCGGCGTGGACGGACAGGCCAGGGAAGAGCGGCCATTTGTCAGGTTCGTAGTCCATGACGTCGATCCGCACCGGCAGCCGCTGCACGACTTTCACGAAATTGCCCGTCGCATTTTGCGCCGGCAGCAACGGCCAGCGTCGAGCCTGTGCCCATGGTAAAGCCAGAGATGCGCCCTTCAAATTTTTGCCTGCCACCATACATGTCCACCTCCAGTTCGACGCGCTGGCCGATGCGCAGATCACGGAGTCTGGGTTTCCTTGAAATTTGCGTCCACCCAGATGTCGCGCAATGAACGGATCGCCATGAGGCTCTGGCCGACTTGCACGTTATTGCCGGGGTTCACATTGCGGCGGGTTATAACCCCGTCGATTTCCGCTACAACCGCATAATAGCTCAGATCGAGCTTTGCCTGATCGAGATCGCGCTGGGCCTGTTCCAGATTTGCCTGGGCTTGCTTCAGGCTCGGGGCGTCGCGCATTACCTGGGCATAAATCTTGTTGATGTCGCCCTGCGGATCGCGCCGGTAGAATTCATCGATGGTCTCCTTCGGCGTGAGATATGCGAGGACGGCACAATGCCAAGTTGTGCAGCGCTCTGGAGAAGCTCCGCCAGGGCCTGGCGCACCGAGGAGAACGTCTGGTCGAGATCCGGCGGCACATCGGCGAGACTCGTTCCGGCAGGCGGCATGCGGGTTGCAGGCCGAGGGCTGCGCGCGCCTGATAGACATTTTCCAGTGCCTGGGTGACCTGCGCGGTCGCCACGGCAAGGGCCGCCTGTTTTTGGTCGTATTCTTCGTTGCTCACGACCTTGCTCGCCAGTAGACGCTTTGCACGGTCAAACTCCTGCTGCGCCAGCACAAGGCTCGCCTTGCTTTGCTCCCATGTCGCCACGCGCTGCCTGATGAGAGCGACCTGGTTGTCCACGTCCTCGATGGCGTGAGTCAGCTTGAATCGCTGGCTCCGTGCCTGCGCCACCAATCCCCGCACGTTTGCCTCGGCCAGAACGAGGTTTGCCTTTGCGACGTCAACAGCCGACTGCTTTATCGCCACCTGCACGCGAAAGGGCTCCGGATCGAGCTCAACGAGCACGTCGCCTTTGCGCACGCGGCTGTTGTCGTCCACTAGCACCCGCATCCACTTGGCCGGAGACGCGCGGCGCAACAAAGGTGACGTGGCTATTCACATATGCATCGTCGGTCGAGACCGTATTCAAACCACGCAGGAATCGCGGTACTCCCACGATAAGCACCACGAGCGCGACCAGCCCAGCGATCAAGAGCTTGAGGCTCGGCCGCTTGAACCGTGACGCAGCTTGCGCTTTAGGCTCGGACGCGGGTGCTTTGGACTGTTGTGGCGGTGCCGGTTTTGACTCGCCAGAAGGCATGGTTTCGCTGCTCATGCGTGACAATACATCCCTTCTTGCGTTCGGCGCGTTGCTAATAAACTCGCCTCAGTCCGAATATCGTCAAAGTCCCTTCGCGAAAATCCGCGACGCACTCGTTCCCCGCGACGCCAGCCCTGCGTAGCGCTCCACGATCTGAATCCGTTCTATTCGATGAAAAACACAGAGTAATGTCCTAAAGACGCTTGCTCATTCGTCGCATCATTGAACTAAACAACGGTTGGTCGAACGATCAGCCATGACGAAAGGCAAATATGAGCACGAAGGCAATGATGCCGGAACATAAGGTTGCTCCCTAAGAAACGAGATCTGCACCTATGAAAACGACCCACATTGAACTCCCGAAAATCGTGTCGCGAGCTGAGTGGCTGGTTGCGCGCAAGGAGTTGCTCGCCAAGGAAAAAGCCGCCACCCGGGCGCGAGACGCGCTGAACGCCGAGCGTCGAAGGCTGCCGATGGTGAGGATCGAGAAGTGACTACGTCTTCGACGGTCCGAACGGCAAAGCGAGTCTCGCTGGACCTGTTCGAGGGTCGCCTTCAGCTCATCATCTACCACTTCATGTGGTCTGTGGAAGGAAGGCAAGCCGCTGGACGAGGGTTGCCCGAGTTGCTCGGCGTTTGCCGATCACATCGCCAGAGCCACCTCACGCATCTGCACGCCCGCGGCACCTCCCTGGCTCTCGTCTCCGCGCGCGCCGATGGCCAAAATTGCGCCGTTCAAGGCGCGCATGCGCTGGAAAGTCCCCTGGCACTCCTCATTCGGCAGTGACTTCAACTACGACTTCCACGTGACGCTGGACGAATCAGTCGCGCCGTTGCGAGTACAACTACCGGACCAGAGGCCGAGCCACGATCAGACAGGTGCATCCTATTATTTCGACGACGAACAGCCATTCGATCGGCCCGGGCTGAGTTGCTTTCTGCGCGACGGCGACAAGGTTTTCCACACCTATTCCACCTACGGTCGCGGCGGCGAGACGGTCGGCGGAGCTCACTACTTCCTCGACCTGACCGCGCTCGGTCGGCAAGAGGACTGGGAGGAGCCGAAGGGCCGTGACTACCGGACTCGGAGCGACGGCCGGCAGCGAGAAGATCCTCTATCCCGATGAATACGAGCGAGGCAAAATCATCAGCGACAAAGAACGAAAGGGCTTCCAAAAATCGTCTCCCGTGGTGAATGGCGCGTTGCCCGCAAGAACTGCTCGCCAAGGAGAAGGCCGCCACTCGGGCGCGAGACGCGCTGAACGCCAAATGCCTCCGGCTGCCGATGGTCAGGATCGAAAAGGACTACGTCAGTCCAAATGGCCCCTTTGTGACACGACTGTTGGGGAGAACCCCCTACGCGCTTGGATCGAAGCGGTCACCATGATTCCTGACGAATCGTTCCCGACGACACATCTCGACATCGACCGTTTCGTTCACATGGAGAAGGAAGGTGCTCGAGGTCTCTTCATGCCCCACTTGACGTAGGGATCGACAAATGCGAAGTCGCGGAGAGGCGACCGTTCTCGACGGATATCTTCGCGGGCAAGGTGACGTCATGGTCCTGGCCATGAATTCGCAGGACCCCATGAACACCCACCTCGCTTTCTGACCCGCCAACGCCAGCTGACCGGTGAGACGGTCCGGCGAGAAAACCGCCTCCGGGAACCGCGCGACTTTCCAGAACGTCCCGATGCATGCTGCGGTCACGTTCATCATCGCCTGTGTTCCCGCTTCTTCACATCGACCACGACCCGGCCACTGATTTTGCCGGAGGCAACGTCCAGCTGAAGCATCCCCTCCTTTACCTCAAACGTTCCATGGACGGTGTGCAACATCGGCACCCAGGGTGAAGTCGATTTTGCACGCGGCGCGATCGAGATCGAGCGTGACCTGTCTGGCAGGCGGACTGGACTTCGCGAACTCGTGTCCGCTAAGCCGAGGATAAATAAAAAAGCAGCGCGAGACGAATGTTCACCAGGATGAGATGCCTCTTGCCGCAAGCGATGTCGAGTGAGAACGAACGCCCCATTCTGAACCTCGAACACGGCAATGCCAGTGCTGTGGATTCAGTGAAGCGAGTCGCATTTTGCGACTACGGTTAGCTTAAGCGGCCTTGATGCGAGGGCGAATTATTCTTGCTCAATGCATTGATCGGGCAACTTGGAAAGCAAGTTGGTTGTAGCTCGTTGAATTTCGGCCTACGCTGAAGCATGGCCGACTTTCAACAGAACGTCGTCCCGACCTTCACGCGCTTGGTCGATGAAGACCTGGGGCGCATGGAAAAGAAAATTCTGCGCGCGGCGCGGCATATGCCGATTGGAGTGATCATTCCAGCGTTGTTCAACGACCTCTCTTCGCCCGCCATGCAGCACATCATCCAGGAATTGGCCGAGATGAATTTCGTGAAGCGCATCTACATCAGCCTCGCGCAACCAGTTCGGAGGAAGAGTTTCAGCGGGCGAGAGAAATCATCCAGCCGATCAAAGACCGCGGTGTGTTGCTCTGGAACGACGCGCCAGCCGTCCAATCCGTGCTGGAGAAAATCAATCAAGCTGTCCCTCTCGGCGCTCGTGGAAGGGACGCGCCGTGTGGACCGCGCTGGGCTATGCGCTGGGCAAAAGCGAAGTCTCTGTGCTCGCGTTTCACGATGCCGACATCGTGACCTACGATCGGAGGCTTTCTCTTGCGGCTGCTCTATCCCGTCGTGCATCTGCGCTACCAGTTTGCCAAGGGTTTTTACGTACGCTATTCGGACCGCTTGCACGGGCGGGTCGCTCGCTTGTTTTACTTCCCTTCGTCAAAGCCCTGCGCGACATCATCGGCAAAATCGACTTTCTGGAGTACATGGCAGACTTCCGCTACCCGCTCTCCGGCGAGTTCGCCACCTTTGCAAGTATTGCCTATGATCTGCTCTTCCCATCGGACTGGGGGATCGAAGTGGGCATCCTGGCCGAGATGTATCGAATCACCCGGCCGCACCGCATTTGTCAGGTCGAGATCACGAGCCGTTACGACCACAAACACCAGGAAGCCGGCGAAGACCCAAACGCCGGGCTGCTGAAGATGGTCTCGGACATCGCGCGCACCTTCTTCACGCACCTGGCTTCCGGTGGATCGATCCTCACGCAGGATTTCCTGCGCACGCTCAAGCACACCTATCTCGCCAACGCTCGCAGCTACGTGCGCATTTACGAGTCCTACGCCGAGATGAACAGTTTGCAGAAGTTCGATCGGCACCAAGAACTCGGACTGATTGAAGTCTTCGCTGGCGCGCTGGATAAGGCCTTTGGAGAATACCAGAATCATCCTTTCGGTTCGCCGACGATTCCGGATTGGCGCCGCATTGAAGTGGCGCTCGAGGGCATTTTGCCGGAACTGGTTAACGCCTTTGAGAACCATTCGGCTGCCTCCGGCGCAGGCTCGGTCGCCCACACCCTCGACACTAGCTTTTGGCGTGCAGTGGCGTGCCACGGCGACAATAGCGCGTTTTTTGGCACGAGAGGTTCCGGTTGTCTTCGTTGACTGTCTTAGGAAGGATGGCTTTCATCCCTTGAAATACGGCGGCAATGATAGCTTCGGCCTGGGTATGATCCAAGGGACAGTGGCCCACGAGGAGCCGATAAATCATGGGGCCGTAGATCAGGTCGAGGAAGAGTTCCTTATCGACGTCGGGCCGGATCTCTCCCCGCTCCACCCCTCGCTGCCACATAAGCCGAGGTCCTTCCCGGCGGGGCTTAACGAACCGCTCGCGAAGAGGGCCAGCAAATCAGAGTCACTCTGACCTTCCGCGATAAATTGACAGATGATGCGGCCGCCCCGGACTTTTGTAGAAATCAATCGCAGACTTGAACTGCTCGATGAAGTCTTTTTCAGCGGAACCAGTATCAGGAATGGGCACAATCTCGTTCATCCGCGCCTCAAAGGCGTCCACGGCGATAAGAGCGTTTTGTTCGGCCACCATTTGTAAGGGGTGGCCTTGCTGACGACCGGCACGCCGGGCGATGGCGTCGAGCGGTGATCTCGCGTAACGGTTTCTTTTTCCAGCAGTTCTCCGGTGGCCTTCAGGATGGCCGCCTGAACCACCAGACTGCGCTGCCGCCCTCGGCGCTAGGGAACGTCCGGTCGCGAAGAGGCAGAATTGTTTCACCGGTCATTCTGTTTGCATGATGATACCAGTTCTTGTAGTCAGTCGAAATCGCTACGTCGCGCCAAGCGGCGAATTCCTTCTTCATCTCGTCGAGCTTGGCGCTGGCTCGCCTCGTAGGCAGAGGCACCAAGAGGCAGATGCAGCGGCGGATTCTCCGCTAGTGACCGCCTCTGATGATGGCGTCTGCTGCGGGCAGGATCGCGCGGGCTGGTTCCCGTTGCGCTGGGTTGCTGCGGTGCGGACGCCTCCCGATGTTTGATCATAGTCGGCCAGCTTCTGCAGCAGGTGGCAAGCGATCCGCCGAGAAAATCAGTCCTGAAGGGGCCCGGCTCACTGCCGTGACCCGGATCCCGAGCGGAGCCAGTTCCGCTGCGAGTGCCTCGGAAAGCCCCTCGACCGCAAACTTCGTCGAATTATAGATGCCCCAGCCAGGAAGGCCGACGAGCCCTCCGATGGACGAGATTCACGATGTGCCCGCTCCTTTGCTTGCGCAAATAAGGCGCGCACGGCTCGAGTCACGCGCAGCAGGCCGAACGACATTGGTTTCATAGACGCCAACTACTTCAGCATCGTTGGCCTCTTCAACCGCGCCGAGCAGGCCATGACCGGCGTTGTTGACCAGCGACATCGATACGCCCGAAGCGCTGATGGCACCTTCGACGCCGGTTGAAATGGCGGCTTCACTGCGGAGATCCAGAGGGATGGCGAGAAGCCGTTCGATTCTCCCTTAAACGCCGCCGCGACTTTCTCTGGATGGCGCGAGGTGGCAACGACGAAGTCACCGCGCCGCAATGCGGCACGAACCAGTTCATTGCCGAAGCCCTGTGATGTGCCGGTGATGAACCAAACGAGATTTTTGGATGAGGATGAGCTAGAGCAGTCATAAGAGTTGATTTGGTTACGGGTTGATTCAGAAAGCTGGTGGATTCGGCCAGAGCCAGGCCATTCGGCCATTCGATCATTTGGGCAGTTGGGTTCATGGAACGATTCAATACATAAACCATACGTTTAGTTTTGTAAATATCGTTCAGGTTGAGGATACTCGTCAGGCTACTGGTAGCACCGGTAACGATCAAAGCCTCACCCCGGCGATAACCCGCGCATCGGTCCGAGGCGTTTCGAGGACTGGCTCCATACCTCAGGGTAGGCCATCAGGCAGGGTGAACGCCAGATAAAGTAGTCCGTCGGATCGGCGAGTTGGATCGGATGTTCGGCGTTCATCTGCCGGACCCGGTTGTTCAGACCGATCTCAAGGACAAGACGCCCTTTATCGCGAAGCGACACATCATCTACTACTAAGGCGATTCGGATAGCGATATCACGGCGGCGGTCGGCGCGAAAGTCGTCCCGATCCGGGTGCGACGCTCGCAGGCTTCCTATGCAAAGGACGTGCCGCACGACGGCCAACCAAACGAAATCGTGCTGGAAACTCCCGCGAGTAAACAAGCCATGAAAATTCCCGCACGGGCACTAAGAGCGAGGGATGACCATTAGGCGCCGGTTCTTGACTGTATGAGGGCCAAAGACCGATTTTGGCAAACACTGTTCGTAGATGTATGGGTAGAATAGCCGTTCTACGAACAGTTCTGTTGAGGAGGGGTGTATTCTACGCCAAGTTTGAGCCCCTAACGCAGTGCTCGTTTGGGATTGTGCGCAAAAGAGGGGAAAAAACTCGCAGTGTGGGCGACAATAATATCCTAACGATCTTGTCGCAGCGTGGCCACCTCCCTCAGCGGCGTCTTCGGATTCTAAACTAGAGAGGCTTCACAAGATGTCTTATTTGGAACTCACTCAGATCGAGAAATACTACGATTCGTTTCACGCCTTGAAGAACATCGATCTTCAGGTTGAAAAAGAGGAATTCGTCGTCTTTGTCGGACCTTCAGGATGCGGCAAGAGCACGCTGCTTGCGCACCATCTGCGGTCTGGAAACCGTCAGCAGCGGCAAGATCGTGCTCGATGGGCAGGACATCACCTATATCCATCCCTCGAAGCGAAACCTGGCCATGGTTTTCCAGAGCTACGCGCTGTTTCCGCACTCTCAGCGTCTTCAATAACATTGCCTTTGGCTTGCAGCTGCATGGCGTTTCGAAGCAGGAGATTCGACAACGGGTCGAGCGTGCCGCAGCGCTTCTGCATCTGGAGGGATGCTGGATCGCAAACCGAAGCAGCTTTCGGGAGGCCAGCGCCAGCGCGTCGCCATCGGACGCTGCATAGTAAAGGCGCCTAAATTGTTCCTTTTGACGAACCGCTCTCCAACCTTGACGCCGAAGCTTCGCGTGCGCATGCGAGTGGAGTTGCTCAACTTGCACTACGAAACGCGCAATACGGTGGTCTACGTTACCCACGATCAAGTCGAAGCCATGACCATGGCCGACAAGATCGTGGTTCTGCAGGACGGTCGCATCGAGCAGTTCGGGAGTCCGATGGCGCTCGTATGAGCACCCGGTGAACAAGTTTGTGGCTGGTTTCATCGGATCGCCGCAGATGAATTTTCTTCCCGGCAAAGGCTGGCGCGTCAGATGCGAACGGCGATTTCATGCGACGTCGAAGGGCTCGGTAGTCTTACCGTCCCCTTGCGCGCTGAGGCTTGGAAGCCGAACGAGGCGATCACGGTCGGCATTCGGCCTGAACACATCGAACTCGAGGATACGGGAGCGTCGACTCCGCTTAAAGGAGTCGTAAACATTGTAGAGAATCTCGGCGGCGAGACCTACCTTCATGTCGAGATTGCCCCGGGAGCATCCACTGATCATGGTGAAGCTGCATGGCTCACACAGTGCAAAACGTGGAGAGAGCGTTACACTCCATCTTCCAGCAGACCGGATTCACCTGTTCGGGGCGGACGAGCGTGCGATAAAGTTGCTTGAGCAAGCGCGGAAGTAAGTTTCCGAAGGAGGCAAAGGAACCGGCATCAGGGTCGGCTAGCACGGCTGCTACTTGACAGCGCCCGCTGTGAGACCGCGAACCAACTGGCGTGAGACGATCATGCTGAAAACGATCACTGGCAGGGCCACCAGCGTCCCGGTCGCCATGAATCTGTCCCCACGGCAGTTCGTAGCCGCTCATGAAACTCGTCGCGACGACCGGCGCGGTCTTAGCCTCGCTTCTCGTCAGGATGAGCGCATAGAGCAACTCGTTCCAGGAGAAGATGAAGCTGAAGATTGCCGAGACGGCGAGCGCGGGCATCGCGAGCGGCAGTCCGATCTCTCCAGAAGATGGCGAACGAGCTGTAACCTTCCAGTGTCGCCGCCTCGTCCAGTTCCTTCGGAATATTGCGGAACTGGTCAGCACAGATCCAGACGACGATCGGCACATTGAAGGTGAGGTAAATCAGGATCAGTGCCCAAGGCGTATCCAGAAGCTTCAAGTTGCGAGCGATAAGAAAGAACGGAAGCGCGACGACGATCAGGACTGAGCATTCGGTTCGAGATAAACCAGAACCAGATGTCCCTCTTCCCCTTGAACTCGAAGCGGGCAATCGCGTAGGCGGCCGGCGTCCCGAGCACGAGCGAGAGCACCACCGTCACCAAGGCGACAAAGAGAGAGTTCTTCAGGCTCTTCAGAATGTCAAACTTGCCAAAGGCGTCCACGTAGTTCTGCAACGTCGGTTCGAACAAGAACTGAGGAGTCGAAGAGAGGATATCAGGCTGCTGATTTGAAGGATGCCGTCACCATCCAATAGAAGGGGAACACACAAACGATCAGCACCAGGAGCAAAGGCCAAGAAAGTGCAGGACATTCTCGAGTTTCAGCCCTTTTCCCCGATTGGAATCGCTTGGTTGCCATAAGCTTTAAATCTCCTTGTAGACGTATTTGACGTAGAGGCGGGATAGGATCGTCGCCAGGATCAGCAGGACGATCAGCCTGGGCGGAGGCCATTCCTTGGTCGAAGACGCGGAAGCCGATGCGCTGGATGTAGACACTGACCAGTTCAGTCGCCGAGCCTGGACCGCCTCGCGTCATCGTGTAAGACGACGTCGAACAACTTGAGGATATCCGCGGTTCGCAGAATCAGGATAATGGTGATGCCAGGCAAGCATGAAGGGAAGTTGCACCTTCCAGAGGATGTGCCACCATTTTTCCGTTTCGAGACGGGCGGCTTCCTCGATTTCGAGCGGGACCATCGTCAGACTCGAGAACAAGATGAGGGCGCAAAACGGAGTCCATTGCCAGTCTTCCATGATCGAAATGGAAATGAAGGCGAGGTTCGGATCGGCCAGCCAATCCACCTTTTCGCCGAAGATCAGGCTCCAGAAATAGTTGAGGACGCCGAAATCTCGATTGAACATGAGGCGGCCCATCAGCCCGACGACGGCAAAGGTGGTCGCGCAGTGGAATGACCAGAGGCGACCCGGTCGATCTTCTTAAGGAACTCGTTGCCGGGTCTGTGCAGCAGCAAGGCGATCGCCATTCCCAGACACAACTGAATCGGCAAGTTGATAACGAGGAAGAGCAACGTGCGACAGGAGCGCTTCGCGGAAAGATTGGTCGGTCAGGAGCGCCGCGTAGTTTCCAAACCAGATAAACGGGGCGTCGAAGAGCGGCCAGATTCCCAGAATGCTCCCCTGCGGGCTTGACCTTCGGAAGGATAAACTGATGGAGCGAGTTCCAGACGGCAAAGAGCAACGGAAAAATGCCGACCAAGAACAGAACGATCACCGCAGGAGCGAGGAAGTACCACGCGCCTGAGGAGTAGGTTTTCTTTTCTTTTCTCGCTTTCATCCTGCAAATGTCACTCCAGGTTCGTGTGGCGATCCTGGCCGCCCCGAACGGTTTTCCGGTTCGTCTCGAGCAGCTCCAGCACGACGATCTCAAAGCCGACCAGCTCCGACATAGCTGCGCAGCTAAGCAGTTCTGCAAAGCTCTCGCGATGATGGCGCGGCCTGGCGCGGCGATGGACCCGGCGCACCGCCGCAGCTGGGGCTATGGACAGCCGCCGGCCGCTAACGTTAGTGCTCTCGCGCCTCATTGCGCTAACGTTTTCTTCCCGTCGTAATAGCCGGCTTTCTTCAGCACGCCTTCGACCAGCGTTCGCCGATCTTCTGCGGATCCTTCCTTCACCGTTGTCTGGCCGCTCATCATCTTGGTGCCCCACTCGGCGACGATGTCGGAAAGCTGCGGCCATTCCGCGAAGCGGGGCGAAATTCGGGCACGCCTTGCTGCCAGGACTCAACCATCGGCGGAATGAACGGGAACTTCTTCACAAGCTCTTCGTCCTTGTAGGTGGACTGACGACCGCTGACACCGCCCTTTTCGACGTATTCCTTCGCCTTTGGCCTTGGAGGTAATCCATTGGATGAAGAGCCAGGCGGCGCCCTTGTCTCTTATCATCCACCTGACTGGTGACGGCAAGCGAGAAGTCCGCCGAGCGCCGGCTTGCGGCCGTCTGGACCCTTCGGCTCGGGAGCGATGCCGAGCGAATCTTTGACCTTCGACGTCGGGCTCGGTCAGCGTCTTGTAGAAGGCGGACCATTCGCAGATCATAGCCACCTGGCCTTGGGCAAGCGCATTGACCGTCTCGCTGTGGTCGAAATCCACGATGCCGGGCGGCATATATTTCATCAGCTTTTCACGGAACTCGGAGTCCGGTCTGGGACTTTACATCGATGCAGGTTGGACTTGAACTTCGGATCCAGCAGCGAACCGCCCCAAGGCCAAAGGAAGCGCATGAAACTGTCGCATGACTGCGTTTCGCCGCGCCGCGACTGCAGAGCAAGCGTATTTGCCGTCCTTTCGTCAGCTTCGGAGCGTAGCTCGTTGATGAGCTCGTCCCAGGTTGCCGGCGGCTTGTCGAAGCCGGCCGCCTTCAGCATGTCCTTGTTGTAGTAAAGCGAGACCGGAATAATTGTCGAATGGCAGCCCGTAAAGCACGCCGTTCCACGATCCGAACGCGGTCAATAGGAGCGGAAAGAAATCACTCCAGATCGAGATCCGGATCGATGAGGTTCGGAAACTTCTTCTTGATTTCGTCGACCGGAACGATCCAGCCGGATTCGGCGAATTCGCCCATCCAGACGAGGTCCACCGAGCGCGATCGCCAGATCGCCTTGCGCGGAAAAGTCCGAGCACTTCCTTCTCCCGGCTGTTCTCGTACGGAACAAGTTCGTAGGAGATACTTTGATGCCGGTCAGTCTTCTCGAATTCCGGCAGCATTTCGATCGCGGCCCGGTAGCCCGGACGATCGAGGAAGATGACCTTGATTTCGGTTCCTTTGTAATCCTTGCGGCTTCCTCGAGGGACCAGGCTTGGGCAACGCTCAAGCCGACCCAAGAAAAGGCAGCTCCGGCACACAACATCCAGAGGAGTTTTTCATAGTTGGGGTTTAACGATATTGGGGTGCGGCTGTCTACTATTGGCTGGAGAACTTGTAAAGCGCAAGCGCTGCTGCGCGCGCCCTGCCGCCCAGAGCAAATAAAGTCGGCCAATTCACCGTAGCGAACGTGGTCTGTAGCGTGTCCTGCTGTGGAAATTATTTGTTGAAAGGCTGAATGCCCGAGAGGGTGGCGTTGATGATGAGGGTTCCTAGTTGGTCATTCGTGTCGAGAGGCGTTTCTCGAGAAATAGCGAGCTGCAATCCTTCACGATCCAGTCGGCGCCTGCTGCGATGAGGAGATCGTTGGTTTCGGTGGTCTGCAAGGCAATGACGCGGGCTCCCGCTGCTTTGCCGGAGCGGACACCGGCAGGGGCGTCTTCGATCACCAGGCAATCCTCGCGGAGCGAATCCGAGCAAAGCCGCGCCCTTGAGATATGGCTCGGGATCCGGTTTGCCGCGCGTGATGTCGTCGGCCGTGACCATGCGGTCTGGCGCAGAGATGCCCGCCAGCGCGAATTCGAACCTCGAGCGAGCGGTTTTGTGCCTGACGTGACGATGGTCCAGCGGTCGGCGGGAAGAGAGGCCAGAAGTTCACGGACGCCTGGGAGGGAATTACGCCGTCGACATCGAGGATTTCGCGGCGTTGGACTTCGCGATTTTCTGCTTCGTGATCTGCGTTGGGAAGAAGCTCGCGGATCGTGGCGATGCTGGGGCGACCGTGAGTCATTATGGACGGTTTCATCGGGATCAAACCCGTGCTGGCGCGCCCACCAGGACCAGACGCGCACCACTGACGGGCGTGGAGTCGATCAGGACTCCATCCATGTCAAACAAGATCGCTTTGCAGGAAATTTTCGGCATTGGGACATGATAGTCAGAAATCGATGCGTTGCGAAGAGAGCGGACCTTGACGCTTGACGCCATAGAGCAGCTGTCGAAAGAAATTTCCAAATGGCCGAGGCGAAATGGTCGGTCTGATTTTGAGTGCGACGGTTGCCGCCGCTTTGGGATTGAAGGCCGGATTGACGTGTCCGGCGTGGCGCACAGTGCCGTACTCCATAGATCGACACGCCCTTCAGGAGCGCCACAGCAGGAAGAGTGGTCCTTTCTGGGATTGGCCTGCCTCCGCGCCTTGCCAGAGACCCTGGCACTGCCACATTTTCAAAGATCTATTTCGGCATTTGCTCCAGAATCCCTGACCCGCTGGATGGCGCGAGAGGATGCTCACACGACGACCAGATCCCGAGCGACGGCCCATCAACGAAGCCGGCGGCTAGGCCTTGCTCCGGCCAGCGCGTGCGCGCAGACGATCTGATCCGGGCAGGCGATTTTGAAGAAGGCGCGCTTACCGGGCGGATTTGCCGGCGGCTTCCGGGTTGACGCAATGTTCGAGAGGTTCGCCATGAAGGAAGCGGCGAACCTCGCCAGCGGCGATAAGCGCGGCTTTCTCGGCGGTCTGCTTGCTGGCGCCCGCGATGTGAGGCGTCATCACGATGTGGGGAGTTGTCAGTAGGCGCGAGTGCGCCGGGATCGGCTCTTCGGGAAACACGTCAAAGCCAGCACCCCAGAGGTGGCCGCTGTCGAGCGCGTCACAAACGGCGTCATAATCGACAAGCGTGCCGCGCGCGCAGTTGATGAGAACCGACCCCGCCGGCATCGCGGCGAGCTGTTTCGCGCTGATCATGCCCTTGGTTTCGGGGTGGCGCGCGCATGCAACGAAAGCGATACGCGATCGGGAAAGCAGTTCATCGAGTTCGACCCTTTGCGCTAGGTCTCCCAAAGCCTCTGGCTTCAAGTAGGGATCATACACGAGCACATGGCACCCGAAGCCGCGGAGCATCCGGGCCACGCGGCTGCCGATGGCGCCGTAGCCGATCAACCCGGCGGTGGAATCCTCGAGCTCCAATCCGCACTGGTCGTATTCGTAATAATCACCCCGCCATTCGCCTCGCGCGAGCGGCGCGTGCGTTTCGGGAATGCGGCGCAACACGGCGAGGATCAGGCTCACGGTGTGCTCGGCGGTGGCCGTGGCGTTGCGGCCGGGAGCGTTGCAGACGAATACGCCGTGCTCGGTCGCTGCCTTGACGTTGGCGTTGGTCGGACCTCCGCGGGCGATGACGGCGAGTTTCAGGTCGGGGGCGCTCTCGAGGACTTTCTTCGTCAGCGGAGCATGGTTCGCCACGTAGATGCTCACCCCTTGAAGGGCTTGGATGATCTCGTCCTCCGAGCCGGATGCTTCCGTGACCTCGCCGATTTTGCCGAAGGGCACGCCCGGCCACGGGGATTGGTATTCGCGGAACTCGATGCTGACCCTTCACTCTCGGCGCGGATGGCGTCGGCAAAGATTGAAGGCAGGATGAAGTGGTCGCCGGCAACAAGGATGCGAGTGCTCATGGTAGAAGCTCGATGTTTGTTTGTTTGGGGAGTTAGAAGGTCTGCCCTCCGCCAGCTGCGCTCAGCGGTGCGTTGTATTGGAGGAGAGCGGCGTTCTCGCCCTCGAGCCGGATTTCCGTCAGCGCGCCATTGCGAACGGCCGGGAAAACCGTCCGGTAACGTGCCAGCGGAATACCCATCACAGAGCATAGCGCGAGACGGATAAGCGTGTTGTGCGCAACGACCAGCACGCGCTCGTTGGGGATGCGCCACCGCGATGTCGCGCAGAGTTGACACAGCGCGGCGAGCAGCCTCATGCGGGTCTTCGCCACCGGGCATCGGATAAGTTGCGGGATCGGCTTTGAAGCGTCGAATCTCCTCGGGGAAAAGCTGCTCCGCCTCTGCCATGGTCTTGCCCTCGATCTGGCCGAAATCGATCTCGCGCAGGCGTTCGTCCACGCGCGGGACAAGTCCCGTCGCGCGAGCGGCCGCGGCAGCCGTTTCTCGGGCACGAGTCAGCGGAGAGCACCAGATCGCTGCCAGCTTGGTTTCGGATGCCCAAGCGGCAAGTCGCTCGGCCTGCGCATAGCCATTTGGGTCCAACGCAACGTCGCTGCTGCCGGCATAGCGGTTCTCTGCGTGCCAGACTGTCGCCCCGTGCCGAACGAGGAAGAGGTGTGTCACGCGGCGGCCCTCCGGTGGGCGTGTTGGGCGACGGCTGGCGCCACCCAGCCGCGGCCGGCGAGTTCGTCGACCAGCCGCAGGTACGGTTCGCGGAAGCGCCCGACGCGATCCGGTCGCGGGTCGATCACCTCCGGACGCGCACCATCGCGCCAGCGACCTCGGACACCTTGCGCCCGGCCGCTGCGGCCAGGACCGCCATGCCCAAGGCTGCCTCGGCGTTCTCCGGCAGGGTGACCGGGCTGCCCAGCACGTCCGCGCGCAACTGGCACCAGTAGCGGCTCTTCGCCCCTCCGCCGGTGAGCACGAACGGACCGCTGACCGGCGCGCTGAGCATGTCAAGATAGTCAAAACAGAGACGCTCGATAAACGCCACGCCTTGGAGCAGCGCGGCATACTGGTCGATCTCGTCGGCGGGTTGGCCCAGGGTAAAACCCTCCGCTTCCGGCGCGATGAAGGGGAAGCGTTCACCGCGTCCGTGCAGAGGGTAGGTGACCACGCTGGCCGGCTCCCGCTCGGCTGCGTGTTTCCCGAGCGCTTCCAGATCCCGTTCGGGGAAATGCTTGGAGACTGCTCCCGCACCGGCGCTCGAAGCACCGCCGGGCAGCCAGTTGCCATCGGGCGAACGGTGGGAATACACGACGCCGGCCGGGTCCTTGATCAAATCGGGCGTCACCCCTTTGAGGACCAGCGTTGTGCCGAGCACGGAGTTCCAGCTTCCGACGCTCAATGCCCCCGCACCCATCTGTGCCGCACAGCCGTCCGTCATACCGGCGATGACTGGCGTGCCTCGCGGGATGCCCGTCTGCGCAGCCGCCTCCGCGCTCACCACGCCCAAAGGGGTTCCGGCACGGACCACGGCTGGCAAGATTTCTCTGGACACACCGAGCGCTTCGAACACCTCGAGCGGCCAACGTTCGTTGATCAGGTCCACGCCGGTTTTCAGCGCGTTGCTCGTGTCCGTGGCGACCTCGCCGCCGACCAGCCGGCGGTTAATAAAATCGGTCTGGTGTGCCAGGCGTGTCCCGGCGGCCAAGCCACGGTGCTGACCCAGCAGCCAGAGCATTTTCGGCAAACCCCAAGACGCCTGCATCCGGTTGTAGCCCAGCGTGGCCCAAACCGCCGCGCCGGCCTCGTTGGCACGTTTGGTTTCCTCGACCGCTCGGGTGTCGTCGTACATCAGCCCCGGCGTCAACGGTCGGCCGCCGCCATCGACAAGCAGGATCGTGCCCGATGTGCCGTCCACCGCAATGCCATGGATGAGCAAGCCGGCAGGCAGCGCGGCGAGGGCTGCTCGACAAGCGGCAGAGATGGCACTCCACCATTCCTCAGGGGACTGTTCATGCCGAGGTCCGTCGCGGCGGCTGCTCAGTTTCTCCGAACCCACTCCCAAGGTCTCGCCGGTGTCGGAGAAAACCATAGCGCGCACGCTCTGAGTGCCGAGGTCCAGCCCGAGCCAAGCGGTGTCCGAGGATTGCTTTGATGCCATAAGAGGCGCGGCTTTCCAAGCCTCCTCAGACTGACGCTGGACTCCGACCGGGCGCGGTCGTCCGCCATGCGTTTCCAGATGGGCAGCGTGTTCTCGCGGATCGCGAGGAACTGTTCGAATAATTCCTCGTAAAGGGCGTGCCGCTCCTTGTGCGGCTCGAACGTATCCTTGATTCGGACATATTCCTTGGCCGCGCTGGGGAAATCTGCCTCTTGTCCCACCGCGACCAGTCCCGCGATGAATGCCCCTTTGGCGCCGACTTCCTGGTCGACCGGGCGAAAGGTAGGCGTGCCGGTGACGTCGGCAATTATTTGGCACCACACGTCGCTGTTCGCGCCGCCACCACACAGGCCACAGATTTGCAGGGCAGCGGGCGTCTCCTGCGATGCCTGGAAACAATCACGGATGACCAGTGACAATCCTTCAAGCACTGCGCGGGCGATATGCTCGCGGCCGTGCTCGAACGACAACCCGAAAAGCGAACCCCGCGCGGCGGTGTTCAGGAACGGCACACGCTCCCCGGCCGGAGAAAAGTAGGGCAGAAAGCAAAGGCCGTCCGCACCTGGTGCTACGTTGGCAGCCAGCTGGCTAAGATCCGACGGGTTGCTGAGACCAAGCTGCCTGACTGTCCAATGGATCACCTCGCTGCCGGCCAAGGTTGGGAACGAGCGCAGGTACAGCCCCGGCGGACCGAAGGGAATGGTCAGTCCCGATGGTTCTCCTTCCAGGTTGATGTGGTTCATGACAACTTCCGTGCAAAGGGTCGTGCCAAGGATGCTGCACGCCTGCCCATCGCTGACCGCGCCGACACCGATGGCCGTCGAGGCGATATCATAAGGCGACATGACGACAGGAAGCCCGGCTGGCAGCCCCAATTCGGCCGCCGCTGTCGCGCTCAGTTCGCCGACGCGTTGGTCGTTGGGAAGCACATCCGGCAACAGTCGTTCGGCCCACTCCAGGCCATAGAGCTGAAGGAGTTCAGGGGAATAGCGCCGCTCGCGCACGTCGAAAAATGGCACGGAGGCGTCTGACTCATCGATGGCCATCCGGCCGGTCAGGTTGTAGAAAATCCAGCCGTTACAGCAGAGTGACTTATGGGAGCGCTCCAGCCGATCGGGATCACGCTCCTTGAGCCAACGTGAAAATGCCGTTGGGAAGGCCGGAGAAGGTCTGCGAGCCGTTGCGGCGAAAGGCTTCCTTCAATACGCCTGCCTCTCGCCAGCGATCCACAATCGCGGCGGCGCGGGCGTCGTTCCATAGAATGGCGGGGCCAGTAGGGTGACCGTCGGCATCCACCAGCCAGCAACCGTCCCCCTGGGCGGTCAGCGAGATAAGGCGCACTGGGTCGGGCAGTTGGTGCAGAACCGTGCGGACCGTCAGGGCCACCGCGTTCCATACTGAATACATGTCCTGCTCGGAAAAACCAGGTGCGGGACGCAGCACCTCCGATTCCTCGCGGGCAAGGGCGATTTCCGTGCCGCGGTCGTCGAAAGCGACCGTCTTGATTACGGAGTGCCGACATCAACGCAAATCGTGGCCATAAACCATGTAAATTCTAGTTAGTGATAATAGGTCGCTTTCCGGGGTTTAGAGGCACGCGCCCTTGAGGGCCGCAAGCGCCACGTCCTCGATGAGGAGGATGCTCGAATGGGGTTCGACAGTGCAATACTTAAGCGTCGCTATTTTGTGCCCGGGCTCAACTTGATGTTCTACTGTATGAGACTCTCTTCACCGGTCCTGCGCGGGAATTGCAAAATCGAGGAAGCTCACCATGGACGGTGTGGCCTGTGCCGCCCGGGTTTCCAAGCAGACCATTTCTGCCGTCATCAACTAGCAGCAAGAATGCCGCTTTGGCCCTCATGAGTTGTCTGTGGCATTTTGCCACCACCTCTTCCGCGATTTGGGGCAACGGATTTGAGGATCTGCTGACTAAGCTTTCACGCCCAGCGAGGAAGCAAGTTCGTTGATCGCTGCGGTTTCTGCCGCGCTGACTTTCTCCACCGAATCCAAAGAAGCCACCCTCCGTGGCCGCATTGGCAACTTTTCCGGAAATGGCCACAAGCCAGCTCTTATATCCTTCCGCCTGATCCGCGGGTACCTTGCCCTCCAGGACGGCGGGAATTTTCGCGAGCTGGGCCACCACTTCGGCTTTCAACTCCTCGGGCTTCTTGCCGCTCACGCTGATGGGCGGTTGAAGGCGTTCGCGCTTCGCAGCCATCTCCTTGATGCTGGCGACAACTGATGCGACGACCGGATTCGAAGACCCGGCCCCGCTTCAATGATGGCCTGGGAGGGCGCGAGACCCTCCTTAATGGCTCCAAAGATACCCGAACGAAGATCGGAAAGCGTCACCAATAACCCCGCCAGCAGCGGCCCCGATTTGATAAGAGTCCAATCTTCAGGGGAGAAACTCGTTGAAAGATCTACATTACTCTCACTCATAGCTTAATGGTGCACCCAGGCGAATCAATGTCAAATGATGAGCTGTCAGAATTTCACTTCTTAGAGTGGAAAGGATCCCGTGACCGTGAAGGCATTTCACCGGCACACCATGCAAATATTTCTCCGGTGGGACCGCTCTTTGGTGCAATCAGGATAGGGCACTATGAGCACGTTACCGACGCAGGCTGCCTATTTTGAGTCATTGTTTTAGCTCTAAGAAATAGACGCAAATACGGTGTTAGAACGGCTTGACTTGGTAACGTTTGAGTGTAGCTGTCTCGCGTTCGCATAGATTCTACAGCGCTTCTTTCATAGAGAAGAGTCATCTAATTGCCTCTTAAGAAGGGGCAATGAGGTCGTTTCATGAAAAGGCTGTTTTCTCTTTTTATGACGGCCTCCGTTTGGAGCCGTAGCTTGTCATTGCTCGCCAATCTGGCTCCACAAGGTCGTGATCACGAAAGATCGCGAACAACGGCGGCAAAGTTCCGAGCGAACTGCTCACCTGAGCCTCGCGAGTCTTCGAGTAGCCCGCGAAGCACCCGACCGAAAGGCCGCCTGGGTGTGGTGTCCTTTTCAGCGGCTTTCCTACGGATGAGTGGGATAGGGCGCTCCCTTTTTATGGTTCGCGACTCGACGCACTGTCGCATAGTTCATATCTCATGATCCCGGAAGACTACGAAGAGCCTCCCTGAGGTGAGTGCGGTCAGCGAGCTTGTGCAGAAGCGGCCCGTGCTTTATGAATTCTACTACGCTTACGCTTGCCACGGGACATCCAAGTCGAACGCGAAATCGACCCGACGCGCCGACTACGCGGAATCCTATCTGCTCATCACCATCCTGGCGGCGGTGCTGGGAGGGGTGGATCCCAACGGCGGCTTTGGCAAGGTGCTGGGGCTGGTCCTGTCGCTCATTTTGCTTCGCTGATCTCCACCGGCTTCAACCTGCTGGGTTTCAGCCCGCACCTGACCCAGGCCATCTGGGGCGCCACGATGATCGTGGCCATCGCCATTGCGCTGTTCCGCGACCAGCGGATCGCCCGCCTCTGGCTGAAAAAGACCTAGCGCTATCCGAAGCGTTTTCTAGGTCATCAATCCAGAGCATAGCCTAAGGAAACCCGTTTATGCCTAAGCACCCAGGAGATGCCTTTTGAAAAAGAACACGGCGAAGCGCGAGCTTACGCACAGGCGCACTGCTCGGCATCGATTTGGGGATCTCGAGTGTGAAAGTGGTGGTTTGCTGGCTGGCGGCACCCAACCAAAGTCGTTGGTAGCGCGAAGTTTCCGCACCACACGCCGCAGCCGGGTCATGCCGATTACCTAGCCGGCTGGTTGCCTCCTGAACAACGGATTGGCAAGTCCGCTATGGCCTCAAATCCCTTGCTGACGTTCTTTGCCAGGGAAAGGACGAGCGCGCCTCGGAACGGCCTGCGTTTGAGCCGCACTGATATCGGGGATGGAGGTGGCGCGATCAACGGCTACGACGGCGCGCAGCGATTCGCGCCGAGATTGACGCTCTGACCGCACCAACCCCGCAGAATGCCGAACGATGAAACCCATTAATCGCCGGTTCCTGGATCTCTACTCGACTGAAGCCCGACGTTATCATCGCCTTATTCCTACATATGAAAAAGTTCGCCCTGTTTGCAGGTTTGTTAATCTCCTTAATCCTGGCCGACGGCGTTTCCGCGCAAGAAACAAAGAAGTATAAAATCGGAGCACTGACGAAAAGTTTAGCCAACCCATATTTCCTCCGAATGAAAGAAGGCTATGACTATGCGCAAAGGAAGCTCGGAGTCGAACTGGTGTTCGGCAGCACGCCGAAGGAAGAAGCAGACGTGGAACAGCTCAACATTTTGCAGAGCTGGTTGGACGAAGGCAGTTTGGAGGGTTACGTTGTTACCCCGTTTCGGGCGACTTCCCTCAACAGCGCCTTGACCAGGGTTAGTCGCCTTTATGGCGGGCTTCACGCCGCCCCGAAACGCAACGACCTTCGGAAGTTTCGCCGCCTTCGGCATAATGGCCCAAAACTTTTCGCGCTTCCCGCTTAGTCGCCGCCTTCGCGTAGTGCCTGAAGGTCGTCTGCGGGCCGTCATGGCTCAAGGAATCGGCAAAGCTGGTCGATGTCCCTATGCAGGGCCAGCCAGTAGCTTGCGAACGAATGCCGCGGGCCCGTGTTTGATCGTGGGGACCTCGTGTTTCTCCCGCAGGTCCGCCAACCGGTTGCGGCAAGAACGTCCCCCGAGTAGGGAAAGATTCTACCGGCCTCCTGCGCGTATGGTGTCAGCCATGCCCGGCAATTCTCGGAAATCTCAATGTGTCGGCCCCGTTTGGTTTGCGTGATCGACGCCGGTAATTTCACGAAATTCTCGTGCAGATCGATTGCGGACCAGTCGAGCCGCAGGGGCCTCGCACGCCGGACGCCACAAAGAAAGAAATTGCGAAAAACGGAACGAGCCCAGCACCGTGCTTCTCCGCTGCCGCCATGATGCGCGCCTACTTCTTCCGACCGTGTGAAGCTGGATTTCCGGTCGGTTCCCGTTGGGAAAGGTCTAGTCTGCGGACTGGATTGTCGCCACAGAATCCCCGTTTTGCTCAAAGATTGAACAGTCCGCCCAAGATACGGAGCGTGAAGTTGCGGACCGAAGGCGGCATGCCATCCATCGAGCAGGTTAGGTCCGCCGGGGTGATGGTGTTGAGCAGTCCTGCCGTGCAGACCGGCGAGCCGGTTCCGCGTCTGCCGGATGCTGCGCGTATAACTCTCGCTGCGCTTACGCCAGTCCAAGAAGCGAGTCCATCGCGGCCTCGTAGGTGATCGACGCTTCAGAAGCCTTTCGCCGGTAAAGCCAGTCTTGCACAACTTCGTTGAGGGAAATCCCGTAGGGTTTCAACAGCTCCAACGCATTTATGGCTTGTTCCGTAATCCGCCGGGGGAGGATACCAGCGCCCTGTAGCCCGAAATTCGTCGGGCGAGTCCGCACTTGAGCGCAATAATTCTCGGCCTCCTGCTTTGTCGCGAAGAAGGAACGCTCTCGATGGCCGAGTCGCTGAATATCGGGCCGGTATCTCGACTTTCCATTTCTGGTTTCCGCCCAGGAAGATTCGCTCGGTTTGAGTGTGGCTCGTCGAGGCATGACCCGTCATTGCCTCATATTGCCCCAACACAAGCTCGAATGTGAATGAATGAAAATAAATCAGCTAGTATTTATCAGATTTGGCCGGACGTTTTCTCTGAAGACTCGATTGAAGGAGCATCAATATGGCGCCTTCTTCCAGGACGCAAATTTTTGATGTCTCGTGTCAACTTTTGCTTGGCGCACTTCTTGAGGCGTCTGACAAGTGTCCCATCAAGATAAGTATCCAAAATGACGGGATGAACATAGCATCGGCGGCAGATTGCACGGCGTGTTTCCGAGTATTCGGGCAACAGCCTCGATCGCTTCTGATCGATGTTGCGCCTGGCCTCCAGTCTTGCTGGCGAAAATCGTTTGAATTCCTGGAAGGCTCGGGCCGCTGACGGAACAGTGCCCGCCCAGGTTCTGGAAGTCCTTCGCCGTGAACTCCGCGCCAGCCGATCGTCGCGCAGGTAGTCGTTAACGTCATTCGACGAAATGCTCACCGGATTTCCCGTTTCATCGACATACTGAAACAATTCATAGCCTGGCAGATCGCGGCACCGTCGGACGATCCTGGCGAGCTTTGGATCCTCAAGTTCGATGACATGCTTCTTTCTCCGATTTGCCTCGAAAGTAGAAGGTGATTTTCGAACCCTTTCACGTTGACATGGCGGTCACGAAAGCGTGGTCAATCCGTCAGGAACTATTGGCGCGGGCGTACTCGGTGTTTACCAACACGGATCAATGTTGTTTCGAGAAGACGCACGACCGTTGCGAGAACTTTTCACGCGACAGACCGCTGCCTGAGCGAGATCGCGAGTTGACTGCGGCGGCGAATTCTTTGGCAGGGCACGGCCAAAGGCAATCATGCGGTCATACTTGTTCGCATCGCGCACTTTTCGCCAATCGGCGTGATAGCGAAATTGTTTTCGGCCGCGAGCATCGCGGCCCGTTGCCTGAAGGTGACCGTCTTCACGAGGGCAGATCCAAACCTCTTCCCACGCCGGAGGAATGGCAAGGCGTCTGATGCGCCCAAGGAGAGGCGAGTCCCGGACCCTTTTCCCTCCGGGATCCGTATAGTCAAATTCCTGGTGCTTCCGTCGCCGCGTAATTCCCGGCATGCTGTCAGTTACGTAGCGGAGACGGGCTTCTCTGGCGGACGCGACGAGCGTCAGCGGGCGGCGATTTGCCATTCTTCTTGTTCGCTGCTCTCATCAAAGTTCCAGGTGGTCTTGGCAAAATCGCGAAGTTGCTTTTCAGGACATCGACTCGGCCATCTGCTTAGAGGCGCCTTTTAGTGCTGGATTTCTTGCGCTCGCCGCGTTTTGCCGCAAGAGCGGCGCCCGCGGCCATTTGCTGCTTCTTTGATTTGGCTGGCATACTATCTTTGATCGCTTGCTGCGATGTGGTGGTTGCCCTCGGATCAGCGGATCTGGCCGCTTTCAGGCACGGTTCGCTGTGACTCTAGAGCATAATGCCAGCCGCACGGAGATCCTGGACAAATCGCTGATACCCCTCTTTTTGCCGCCTCTCGATCCGGCATGCGCAACAGCAGGGAGGGGATGAACGGTTACGAATACATTTTCAGCCAGGAAGGACGACAGCGAGTGCCCCCGTCGGCGCGAGACACGGACTCTCGAGCCCAATATTGCGCGCGCAGCGGTGGCGCCCAAGCAAACGAGGGTTTTCGGATGAATGATCCGAATCTCTGCCTCCAGCCATGGTCGGCGAGGCAGCGACCTCTCGCGGGGAGGGCTTTTATGGATGCGGCGTTTTCCCTTTGGTTCCCATTTAAAGTGTTTAACGGCGTTTGTAACATAACAATCGGAGCGAGCAATCCCTGCCTCCGTCAACGCCCGGTCGAGAAGTTCTCCAGCAGGCCCGACGAACGGCCTTCCTTCGCGGTCTTCCACTGATCTCCCGGTTGCTCACCAATCAACATGATTCTGGCCGAAGATTCGCCGTCACTGAAGACTGTCTGCGTCGCATTTTTCCAGAGCGGGCAATTCCGACAGCCTCGCGACGCTGCTCTGACTTTGAACAAGCGGCTGGTTGTGGGGACTGAAGTTAGCATCGCCATCATCACGGAGATCGCCGGACGAAGCGCCGGCGGCTGTCTAGATCTGGTTATTGGACACGGAGAAAAGCGTCCCTCCCTTGTCCCCGCATTTCTTTCGCTCGCCCGAGTGTTGGTCTTCCACGCGGGCGAGAAAAGAGGCGGACCGATCGGAGAGCGCGAATCAGGTCAGTGCGCCGCTGCGGGAAGACCAACCGGCGGTGTGCATCCGAAGCGGTGTTTGCCGAGAGCGATGGGCTCCGATCTTCCACGTCGCTTAGGGATCAATATCCCAGAGGAAGAGCGGGCTGCCATCTTCCACTGCATTCAGAGTTGCTGGTTGAAATCGCAATCACGCTGAGACCTCGCCACGCGCCCAGCCGATGCTCAGCGTGTTGCGCGCTACAGGTAGGCGGCAACAGGAAGCCGGAGATTGAACGACTCAACGAGCAGCTGCGTAGCATGGTTTTCCAGCTTCCCGCCAGGCGCTTCCGGCTTCGTGGAGGCGACGCGGGCAATAGGCATGTTGGTAGTTGTGTAGAGGCGGTGAAAGTCGATGCCTGAAGTGGTTTTTTTGAGTTCGCGCTTGTAGTCCGGATTCCGAGTTCGGCCGGGCTGGGGGGTAGAAAAGCGCCGTTGGGATTGTAAACGAAGGATCGAGAACAAAGTCGTCTCTGGCGGCCGCAGCCAAGCTGGTTCAGGAGCTTCCGGAGCTGCGGATGCTGGCATCGAACACCGTCGCCCCGCTGGGCGTCAACGTTTTCGGGTTCGTAGCAGGGCATGTAGCGAGGCGGTGATTTATTGCGGGACAGGTCAGAGGTTTCGCGGAAAGCCACCAGCGGAAAAGCTTCCTCACAGCGCGGTGTCAGTCGGGTGCGATTATATACGGCGTCCGTCTTTCGGACCGCTTCGGCCTGGGTTGGATACGGGAAGATCGTGCTCGCCATTTTTCCAAGACCCAGCCCAGTGGGTCGCGCTGGCCATCGCGACATTGGAAATCATATCACCGGCATGCGCCGCAACAATGGTGGCGCCGACAATGTTGTCCGGTGCCTTCCGAACATGCACGCGCACAAATCCCTCGGTTTCTCCATCAAGGATTGCGCGGTCCACACTGCTCCATTGGCTGCGTAAAAGTGTCCAGCTCGAGCGCCCTTTTCTTTCGCATCCCTCAGGAAGCGCCGACGTGGGCGATCTCCGGTTCGGTATAGGTGCACCTAGGAATCACGAGCGAACTCATTTTCGCACGACCGAAAAACAAGGCATTCTGAATGACAATGCGCGCCATGAAGTCGGCGGCGTGCGTGAATTGATACCGCGAACAGATGTCACCGGCCGCGAAGATTCGTGGATTGGTCGTCTGGAGACGGTCGTTCACTTTTACGCCCCTTTCGGAAAACTCGACCCCGGCGGCTTCGAGTCCGAGTCCCTCTACGTTGGGCGCTCGTCCGGTCCCGATCAGCAGCTTGTCCACATTCTCCGCGTAGGCGTTGCCGGAGGTGTCCACACAGAGCTGGATCTTGGCGCCGTCGGCTCGTGAGACAGTCAATTCCCTGCCGTGTCCGCGCAGGGCGACGCCGTCGCGTTCGAGCGCTTCGCGCACGATCTTCGAGGCATCGGAATCTTCCCTTGGCAGGATGCCGTGCTCGGATGCCACCAGCACGACTTCGGAGCCGAACCGGGCGAAGGCCTGCGCCATCTCGCACCCGACGGGTCCCGCGCCGATCACGCCCAGGCGTCCCGGTCGTTCCGTCAGCGAGAAAACGGATTCATTGGTGAGAAATTCGACTTCGTCCAGGCCTGGAATCGGCGGCACGGCAGCGCGCGCTCCGGTCGCGATGACGCCCCGGCTGAATTCCAGCGTCTGACCGGCGACATCGATCCGGTTAGGACATGTGAATGTGCCCTGGCCAAGAAAGACGTGCACGCCGAGTTCACGGAACCGGGTAGCGGAATCGTGTGCGCTGATCCCGGCCCGCAAGCGCCGCATGCGCTCCATTACGGCCGCAAAATCGACGGACGCCTCGGCCCTGACGCCGAATTCCGCCGCTCTCCGCACCGCAGCAGCACGTCTCGCCGCGCCAAGCAGCCCTTTTGAAGGGACGCATCCACATTCAGACAGTCGCCACCACAGCAAGCCGCGCTCGATCAGTGCGACTTTAGCTCCCAGGCCCGCCGCGCCTGCAGCGCGTAACCAACCCAGCGGTGCCCGCGCCGATGACGACCAGATTGTAGCGGCCCGTCGGCTTGGGGTTGATCCAATCTCGCGGACGAACATTGCTTTCGAGTGCGCGGTTATAGCCATCCCTCGGATGGAGTGCGGCGATTTCGTGCATGGCGGAGGGTGGTTAGAGCTCTTTCAGGGCTTTTGCGGGCGATTCTTGTCACCCAGACGGTGACCGCCACGGTGGCCGCGAGGCCGACGCCGAGGAAGGTCCATTCCAGCGGACTGCGCCCCGCAGCCACCCCGCTTGCCGCTTGAAGTCCGGCTCTCCCAACCGTGCCCAGATAGACGTAAAGCAGAGTGCCGGGCAGCATGCCGATCCAGCTCGCAAGCACGATACGGCCAGAACTTTACCGCCGTCAGACCATAGAAATAGTTGCTAAGATTGAATGGAATGAGCGGACTAAGGCGGAGCAGGAAAACGAGCTTCGCGCCCTGCTCTCCGATGGCGGCATCGATCCGACGAAAGTTTTCGTTTTTCCTTGCGATGGACGTGATTTTCTCGCGCGCCACGAATCGGGCGATGAGGAAGGCGAAGCGCCGCTCCGGTCGTGGAACCGAGCGAGACAGCGAGGAATCCCCATCCAAGGCCGAAGACAAACCCGGCTCCGACCGTCAGCGCCGAACCGGGAACCAGAAAGATGGTGGCGATCACATAAACGACGGTGAAAATCACAATGCCCCACATGGCCCCAGGGCGCCGACCCATTCATTAAACGCCCTCAGCCATTGGTCGATTGGAAGAGCCCGAACCGCCGCAGTGAGGCCCAGCAAAAGCCGCCCCGAGCGCGATCCACTTCCATGAAGATGATTTCTTCCTGCTCCGCGCTTTGCTGGTCATGGAATTAGAAGAGCGTCGCGAAAAATAATCCGACTGCGCCAAATTCATTGAGGCTGCGTTTCAAGGCGCCTCGGCGGTCGGTGTCGGCCTCACTCATCACTCCGACTCTATGACCGCGCTGTCGGAAAGCAAAATCTAGCTCATCTGAGCGGGCTTAATCCATGCTAGTATAAACTATGGAAAGCCATGGACGACATTCTGGATAATCTTGGTCAGCTGCGAAGCATCAGTGCAGTGGCGGTACTGCTGTTGTTGCTGATGTGGGAAAGCTCGGCCCCCTTCGGCTTCTATTTCGTCCGCAACTCAGGCGAACGGTTGCGTCACGGACTGAAAAATCTCGTGCTGGAGTATCCTCAACGCGCTGCTCACCGGGCTCGTTTTTGTCGCGCTGTGGTGGACGACTCGCGGGTGGGCTCGGGCTCACAATTTCGGATTGCTGAATTGGCTGCCGTTGCCGGGTTGGGCGCATGTCGTCGGCGCGTTTCTATTGTTCGACGCCTGGATGTATCTCTGGCATCGCCTGAATCACCGCGTCCCATTCCTGTGGCGCTTTTCATCGAACCCACCATTCTGATCAAGGATGGACGTCACCACGGCCAATCGCTTCCACCTGGGCGAAATTTTTCTGTCGTCCATCCTACGTGTGCCAGTGATCGCACTGTTGGGTCTGCAACTGTGGGAATTGGCCCTCTACGAAACGGCCATGTTCACCGTCGTTCAAGCTCCACCATGCAAACATTGCGCTGCCAGCATGGTTGGACCGCGATTTTGCGTGTGCTCATCGTGACGCCCTTCATGCACAAGGTTCATCATTCGCGCTGGCAGCCGGAAACGGACTCGAACTACTACGTCACTGTTCTCGTTTTGGGACCGGTTCTTCGGAACATTCCGATTGCGCGCGAACCCGAGCACACTCCAGTTCGGTCTGGAGGAATTTGATCGGCCAGAGCACCACACGCTGGTCGGCCTTGTTCACGACGCCGATGAAACAGATGCGCGAACGCGACCTCCACGGCAAAATGATGAATCCAGGGAGAGATAGCAACAGTTCAGAATTCCGATACCCGAGGCTGTCTCATTTGCTTGACCTTGACGCTGCGAAAAACCATTTCGCGGCTTCGTTCCAGGAGATGCTGCTTGGTTTCCAGCGAGAAGAAGCAGGCAGTTGGGCCACTCCGAGAATGCGGCGCATGATTTCCACGCCGGCGAATTGAAGGACGAGAGACTCGGAGTGCGGGTGTCTTCCAAGTGCCGCCTGCAACCAGAACGATGCGTGCCGTCGTCGTGACGGGAAAGCAGCAGGTGCGCATAGAAGACGCCAATGTCGAACTCCGGGTCCCCGCAAAAGGAAAACTCGGGGTCGATGACTCGCAGCTGCCCGGGACCGCATTTGAAGCAGACTTCCAGGAAACAAGTCGCCGTGAATGAGGCTCGGTCCCTCGTGCTCAAGATAGCAGCGTCGAGCTTCTCGACGGCTTCGCGGAATCTCCTGTCCCGGCGCAAACCATCGCCGAACCGATCCAGACCGGGAGTGACTCGTTCCAACATTTCGGACAACGCTCCATCCGTCCGAAGCGGAATATCGAAAATATGCTCATGATTTAGCTTGCGCATCGCCCCGTTGCGGAATGCAGCGCGCTCGCTTGGTGGGATGGTCAGCCGATGAAGAGCAGATGTGTAGCGGGCCAGTTCGTTCAACTGTGGCCTATGAAATGAGCGTGTGCCTGGTAGCAGTCTAGCAAGGTATCAGCCGGGAAATATCTTCCATGATCAGCAATGCCGAGCTTTCATCGAAATCCAAAAGACGCGGCATCATCGCGGCAACAGAGGGACTTTGAGCCGCAAAATGGTAGAAGCGGGCCTCAGACGCGGCGCGCTCGACCGGGAGCCGCAATGGACGGATACTTTTCGACCCAGGGGCGTGCCTGCTTCAGGATCAAACTCCGATTCGGAAATCGCACGCGGACGACGCAGTTCATGTTCCCTTCACCGGCCCGTTCCGCGTTGATGGCTTCACCGGCCTGTGCGAACCCACGTCCCACCAAATACGCCTGCAATCCGGTGAGGTCTTCGAGATCAGACGAAAAGCGCCTTTGACGCTGGTAAAAATCGGTGAGGTCATTCCGGGATGAGAACATTCAGCCGTCCGCCGGTTTGCATGCCTTTGGCGGTCAAATCGCTCGCCGTAATACCAGCGATGGAGCGTGTGGGGACTGACGCCGAAATAGAAGAGAACGATGAACAGTGCGTTGAGAAGCAAAGTGCGCAGGTTGCCCAGAGCGCCGGAAGCGTCTTGGCGACGACCAAACAGGCGGGTCGAGCAAGGTGATGCGCCCCATGCGACGCAGGCGTCGGGAGAATTCGATGTCCTCCATGAGAGGGATGTCCGCGAAGCCGCCCATCTGTTGGAAAACATCGGCCTTGACGAAGATCGACTGGTCGCCGAAAAGTGGCCCGCCGCTGCGCTGATGCGCCGCACCAGCCTCTCCCACCGCTTCATCCAGAAGTGCCGGTCGTCAAACTGCCGATGAAACGCTCCGCCTACTATTCCGTCAGTCTTGGCGGCGGCCGCCAGCGCGGCAAGGTGCTCTGGCCCCAGCTCGGAATCCGCATGATGGAAGCACAGCGAGAGCCGCGCGCTTCCATAGCTCCGGCGTTCATCTGCGCTCCGCGCGAGGGCTTGTCACAAACTAGTAGGCGAATCTCACCGCTTCGCCCTAAGTCCTTAGCCTCTCGGAAGGTTCGACCGCAGCCGCGATCCACTCGACAGGCTTTGTTGAGGAGCTACGCAGCCGGTTGATTAGATCAACAAGAAGAGCGTCATCGCCCCACACTGGAACGATCAAAGTGATTAACGGACTCTTCATTCAGTTCTATCCTTGAGCCATTTCTCTCAACTTCATCGCCTTCGTAGCTCGTCCTCAGGATAGAACGTTGCCAGGCGAAGTCGGCCATGACGAAAAGCAATTTCCTTTCCTTCACGAACCCTTTTTCTGACAGAGGTTGGATGGGAGATCTCAGCGGCAAAGCGGACATCGAAGCATCTAAAATAAAGTGACGGAAGCCGCGCTCATGATTAAAGGCTCCTCGTGCCGGCGAGGTCAAAACGCGTCTTGCACGTTCGATCGGGGCGGAACGCGCAGCAACAAGAATCTACCGCGCTCTGGTCGAGCATCCAGCTCGCCAAGTTCCGGCAAATTGGCGAACCGTAATTCACTTCGCGCCATCTGACGCTGAAGCTGAGATGCGCTCATGGTTGGAGAAGTTCTCGCTGAACCGGCCTGATTTCCTTCCCTCAACCAAATGGCGACTTGGGCTCTCGCCTGATTTCCGCGATGGACTACGGATTTGCCTCAGGCGCAGACCGTGTATTTTTCTCGGGGAGACTGTCCCGGACTGACGCACAGTTACCTTGAGGAAGCAGAAGCCGCTCTCCGTTGAAACAGACATGATCATTGCTTCTGCACGGGACGGAGGCTACGTGCTGCTCGGGCTAAAGGAAACCCAGCGGCCTCGATTTTCGAGAGTCCCATGGAGTTCGGAAACCGATGTTCGCTGGCGACTCTTCGCGCAGCCATCGCCGCCGGTCTTTCATTCCGTTGTCTGCCGCCACTGGAGGATGTTGATGATCTTGAGAGCTATGAACGTCAACGCGCGACCATCAGGAAACTTGGTGGAATCATGATGGAGCAGCTGGGACCAAAGTAGGCCACAGAGTTCCGGCAGTGAGTACTCGTGCTGCGCGGGAGCAGCGGTTGCGTCGCTAGAGCAAATGCCAGTGAAGCATCTGCATACATCGTGCTGCGCGGGAGCGGCGCAGAAAAAGCCGCCTTCGCGGTTCATCACAGTCCGATGGCTTTTCCGATGCCGGCCAGTTTGCAGATTTGTAGGGACGGTAACGGTCGGCGAGGTGCCGAGCGGCCATTCGACAGAGCGTGAAATGACCCTCTCATCTCGTACATCCTTCGCTATCCCCATCTTGGCGAAAGCGCCCATATCCTCATCGGTGATGGTCTCTACCGCAGAGCGCTACGGAGCCATCTCCATTCCGGTTGTATTGGTCGAAAAGCAGTTACTCAAAGTCCATCAATACAGCCTGGGTTTATTATCCGCCGGAGAGTGCGCTCACCTTTGCTTTGCCCCACGCCTGATATGCGCCCACCGCATAAAACCAGTCCTTGCTCATCGGTCGGCAGGATGCCGAGATGCGGAGGCCCTTAGTCGATGCGATCTGTGCCCGCTCACCTGGGGGGCAAGGACTCCGCGAACTTCATCGGCCTCCTTCACACTCTCGCACATCAAAAACCGTACTTCGAGTCAGGGACTGGTCGCTACAGCCCCAAGCCTCGCCGGGTCAATAACGTCGATCCATCCCGTTGTTTGCGAAATAATGGAAAACTTGGTGTCGCGGCTGGCGTGCCGCCCAGCCCAACAACGCTACCGAAGGCGTTGCCGTCTGTTCACTGCAGGATGGAACAGCTTGGGCTTTTGCCGTGGCAGGGGGTTGCGCGGCCTCGGTGTTCCAGACGCCTGACCCACATCACGAAAGAGAGGAGAAGGATCGTCGTAGCCGATTTTAAACGTACTTCATGCGTGCCTCCCAAGAAGGGCCTCACTAGGTGGCGCCGCCGAATTCAGCACTGATATGTTGGGCATAATGATTGGTGAGAGTTAAAATTAGACCTTAGCGTTGTACGGAATTTGGGGTTCAGCCACTGGCCCCTCTCCGTAATGCATCCGCTAACGATCGTAAAATTGGAACCGAGGGGCCCAATTTTCTGCAGGCACAGCGTAAGCACAAACCCCGCGCGAATCCGTACGGCTTCTTCGGACGGCTGCGGAATTTCCCGGCGGATCTTCCATCGGCACGCGTCCACCGCATGGGTCAAGCGATTGGACGGCGCGAGAGGCCGCAAGGTCTGTGCGCAATTTCTGGGAAACGAAAGCTGACGTATGAAAGAGCCTCTTGGCACGGCTGAACTATGTGCACCAACATCGGTGAAACACGGCCTGGTGCCGGAGGCGAACCAGTATCCGTGGTGCAGCGCCGTGGTTTGAACGCATCGCAACGCCCGCGCAAGTGAAAACGGTTTATGCCTTCAAGACGGACCGGATTCGCGTGATCGATGACTTTGATCTTGAATGCGCCGGTTCCGCAAAGCGGCGCGGGAGCGCTCGCCTCGATATGTCCGTTTAAGCGGGCGTCGGCGCGCCCTCCTCGATCCGTTCTTCCACAGCGAACTCATCACTTTGACTCAAGGTCGCCCCACCCGGTTCCGCATCGCGCGGCGCCTGAGGATGTCGCGGAGCGAGCGACAACCTGGCGGGTTCGAATCTCAGAAAAGCCGGCAAAAGTGTCCTCAATTGTTGCGGCTCGTTCGTCGTAGAATTGAGCGGAACAATCACGACCAAAAGGAGAAATCATCATGACAACGAGCACAATTGCATACCCGAAAGTTGTGTCGCGAGACGAATGGCTTAAGCGTGCGAAAGGAAACTGCTCGCAAAGGAGAAGGAGCTCACCCGTCACCGGGACGCGCTGAACGCGGAACGCCGCAGGCTGCCGATGGTCGAGGTCGACAAGGACTAGTCTTTGAGGGCCCGAACGGCGCAGGCGGAGTCTGCTCGATCTATTCGACGGCCGCCGTCAGCTCATCGTCTACCACTTCATGTTCGAGCCGGGCGCACCACCTCCCGGCAAGTCGGGCGCCTACGACGAGGGCTGCTCGGGCTGCTCGTTCGCGTGGTCACGGCATCGGCCACCTCGCGCACTGCACGCGCGCGACACTTCTCTCGTCCTCGTTTCCGCGCACCACGTGGCCAAGATCGGGCCTTTCAAGGCGCGAATGGGCTGGACCGTCCCGTGGTATTCCTCGTTCGGGAGCGACTTCAACTACGACTTCCACGCCACGACGGACAGAAGCCGTCGCTCCGGTCGGAATGCAACTGCCAGAACAGAGGCAACGCTCGAGCGGAAGGACCAGACCTACCATTTGTATATTTGCTATTTTCTTAGATTCGTGGGCGTTTACCTGAATGCACGCGTGACCTGTAATAATGCGGCTCGGGCGCCGTTTCGAGGCGCTGCGACAAGTTTGGACAGCTGACCTGCTAAGTCAGCACAGAAATAGCACACGACCTCTCGAGCGCACGCATATGCGGCGTTAGCCACTGACGCCGCAGGGGTTTCACAGTCAAGGCCCCCGCCCTCAAAGGCTCTAGCGAGCCGGAACACCTCCGCGAAATTATGCGGACATCTGCTAAGACAATAGAATCGCTCCAGCACTTTGTCGCGGCGGACCGCGAACCAATGCCCGACGTGGTCGATGCCAAGAGGGTGCTAGCCGCTTGACTACGCGCACCCACACCCTGCTATGCGGCGGGGCGCCTTAAGGGCGCGAGCGACCGGGTTGCGGCAGGGGCGGAACGTGCCCAAATACGCACCGGCTGCGGATCTACCTCGAACTATGGATGAGGTTTTTAAGAAGGGGACAAATTAGTCGCCGGCTTCTGATTCCGAACACGCTGGAGCACCCAACTGATAGATTCGCTCTGCGCACAGCTGTCCGTGCTCCATTGTGACAGCGCGACTCCGCGCCCACGGCATTCGTGCAAATGCCGCGAGCCATATCAACACCGCCGCCGCCCAATCAAAAGGTCACCACGAGCTCTAGCGCTTTAGTTTCTGCCCTGGGCACATTCCGTGGCCATTTTCCGCTATCGACGACTGGAGGCTGATTTGGTGCTACGTGCGGCCAATCCGCAGAAGGGTATGGGACTCGGGTGCAAAGGGAACTGCTCTTCAGACTCGCCCCTTGCCATCCGTCTTGGCCAGCTTACACGCTAGTTCTGCCCGCACCGATCGCGGATGCCCGGCGTCCGTCAGTACGACTTGGCAAACCAGTTCGGTGTGACCCAGCGGCATTGTTTCTGGGCAGTTGCAGTGCCATTGAGGGCCGGGAAGGCTCGTCTCGCACCCTCGGCACAAAACCGTTCTTGACTTTGGAGCGACGCCGAAGCAGGCTTCCGGCAGATTGCCCAAAACGTTTTCCACGCCAATAAGACGCCGGACGACTCCGACCGGTATATCCGAAAATAGCAGAAATTGTTAGACAGCAAGCACCTTTAGCACCCAGAATGGACGAAATGTCATGGATCAAACGCCCGTCTGATCTTTCCTGCAGTCAGCCGTGGGCGAAACGCCAGCTTCCCCTACAGGCCCGGCGGTGCGGCTCGCTGAGCCAGCTGCCCTGGACGGAAAGACAATATCGTCACGCTTGTATCAGGGACGAGAAACATGGATGGAATCAAGCCGAAGAACATGGGATCCTGTCCCATAAATCGTGGCGTCGGGTGTTGTTTCGATGGAACAGGAACGTTTCTCGAATCCATCGAATTGCAACCCGGGGACGAGCTGAGTTGGTATCGCAGCGTACTTGGCAATGCTACGCGATCAAGTTCGGCTGCCACAAAGAGTGTAAAGTGCGGCCATTCACAGATGCGATACTCCTTTCATTTCTATAGAAATCCCAGGTCGGGGTTAGCGAGTTAAACTACCTGATGGAAGGCGCGAAGATTCCGCATGTCCAGAGCGAACTTTCTGGCGCTTGAGCTTGCCGAGTTTGACAGCAAAAATCTCTCGTGTCCGTTATTACCGAAAAGGGGACGGCACTTGCTGTGGTTATTTTCTCCTCTGAAAGCTGTATGCTTATATGCGCTTTTCCGCTGTAAACGGCGATTGCCACACTGGGCAGTTTATAAGTTTTGAGGCAACAATGATGGTTTCTCTTCTGAATTCGGGGGGCGATAGTTCGCCGTCATAAGTGCAAACTCGCCATCAGGCGCGAAGCCGAGAGCGTCTGCAACGCTTGGGAAGCGTCTATTCAGCACCTTTTCGTGACGCGAGAAGAGCGTGACCTCTCCTCACTCGCTTCACCGCAACGCAGCGGTAGCCCGTCGAATTTGATCTCGAAAGTCCACTTCTCGCCCGTCGGCAGCGTCGTGACGGGCTTACACTGCATCGGCTCAACGAAGGCAGGTTTGCGTGCGCTTTGAATTGTTTGGTCCTTCGTCGTCTTTGGGGGCAACGCGCCCGAGTTCGGCACCCGGCCGACTTTGCACCATTCAAGGGCGTGAGCCGGCTGTCGCGCTTCAAGCTCCTGGGCGACAAACTGGACCTTGGGTCCGAGGAAGCAGCTGATCATCGAGGTGGCGGCCGACCGCGGCATTTGAACTCCTCGACTGCATCGAGCCCGCAGACGGCATGGGTAACCCGTGGCGAGTACCCTCACAGACTAGGCGCCCTTGCCGGTCACTTTGGCCACCACAGCACCCGCCGCCGCACGGCGCGCCGCAATCAGCTTTAACCTGCTTCCACGATTGCTCAGTCCTTCGACTTCCAAGTCTTGCCGCTTGGCCAGGACATGCTCTTGCGCCCGCTTACCGGAGCGGCCGCAACGCTGGCTCTCCGACCAACTACCAAGCACGAGCGCCGCATGGCAGGAAACGCAATCATCCGCGGCGATTCAGGACTCATCCCGTTCGCTTGCGCCAACCGCGGGCCATGCTTGCGCACAGTTTTGAAAATTGGGATGCTACCTGACTCTGTATGAGGCGGAATCCTACATAGCGGCAGTGCTTGCTTTTCGACGTTGACATCCCCTCGTGTTTCGCCTTTTCGTATCAGGCCGGTGTGCCCTTTGAAATGATCAACTCGCTCTGTCGGACTCATCGGCTCAATGCGACGCACGCCAGCCCCTCTTGTCGAGCATTTACCTCTGCGAGGTTCCGCAATGAGCGGGAGAGATGTGTGCGTCAAGTTCAGCAAAAGGCAAGTCGGGTAGAGCTGGGAAAAGGGGTTGAGGCTTTGTTCATAAACGCCGGGCAGGGCGATCCTCTTTATATATCCGCTTATCCAGCGCCAGGATCTCACTCGTCACTTTCCACTTTACCCCATGGCCCATCTTCGCCATCATTGCCCGACACTTAAAAACATATACCATGGCCGAAAATCAATTTGTTGTCGACTTGGGACGTGAAACTGTCCGAAGGTCAACGGAAAGCATAAACGCAGCAATACAGGGGAGCTGTGATTGGGGTAGCAAAAGGTTAATACCGGCAACAGGATCCGTATTATTGCCTTTGGCAAAATTTCGTGGACCAATCCTTGATGGCATCGTTGCGCGGGACATGGAAGGTGATAAATTTGATGAACTCATTAAATAGGGTCTAGCCAGGCACAGAAGCTAAGCTCTGTCCTTCACACAGGTGCAGGGCAGGTTCTCAACTTCTTGGTGTGAGGCAGGAGGATGAAGTCAATTGCCATACTGCCTCAGGCCTTACCGTTACTGCTGATTTTTATTGAACAAGTGAGTCATCATGAGATGCCTCCTGAGCAACGATTTCGCTTTGCCAACAAATGCATAGAAGGGGGGATGCGGACAATGGACTGAAATTGCGACTTGTGGTGTAGCAGATAAATGGGTAAAACAATTGCATCGTATTCAACCTGCTGAGGAGTTGCCTGCGTGTTCTATACGCCCGAGATGTCGATGGTATTCTCAAAACGGTGCGGATGCATGTCAGATGTGTCCGTATGTACTCACTGAGATTACTGAGAAGCAGTTGGAGGAGATTAGGTGGCCAGCCATGCACTTTGACGCCCGTCCAGTGCGGTCCTCCGGCTTGGCTGGGATCGGGCCGTCCTAAAGAAAACGCAACCGTTCTTGCGTCCTCGCCCTGGCCGCCCCTTGGTCGCAACGCGTGTCAATTCCCCCAATGTTGAACATCCTCGATCCATAGGCGGACACTCCTTGAGGACGTTCGGAGGCGTGTCCTCGGCGTATCGATCCATTACGAAGTCATCGTTAGCTCGCTTGGCATCGATTGTTTTTGTCGGCTTACTCCTTAGGCAGCGCTATGAGGCCAGATAAAATCTTCCCCTGAGGTGTCATAGTAAACCAGAATTCTTCTGCCGACACTTCCAGGAAATCTAAGACCGCCTTTTGCGGACACGACCGTGCCATCTAAACTCTAGCTATATCCTGCTTGCGTGAAAAACCAAATCTGCAGAGACTATTTTCCAGCGGCATTGTGCGCAGAAGGGCATACCTCCCGCACTGGAAGAGAGGAGTGCCCTCCACACCAGCGTCCCTTGCCGTCTGTCTTGTACCTAGCACGAGCTCGTTCTGGCCTGCCGTCCCAATCGCTTCCCCGCACCACTCTGGCAAGCAATTGTTGGTGCCGATTGCCCAGCCTTTGCGGGAACACCTGCTCGGCCTGCCAAGTGGAGACAATCCGCGAAGTCCACGTGCATCCCCGTTCGTTCGGCGATCGTCACCCCCGCTCAGAATGGAAGAGTCGCAACCCTCTCAATCAATTCAGCGACCTGCGGCGGCCCATGGCTTTGCGGTCTACATCGCAATCACGCAAAGCAAAAGGCATAGGGCGCAAAGGCAAAACGCACGGGAATGGACACCAAGCTTTTCACAGTTTGCGCCACACGGCGGTCTCGCTGCTCAAGGACGCTTGGTGTGCCTGGATGCCGTTGTGATGGCGCTTAGTCGGCCATGAGAGCACCGCCATGAGCCACCGCTATACGCACGTCGGCAAGGAAGCGCTCGCCAAGGCTGCCAAGACGCTTCCCGAAATCTGAGCGATTGCCTCCTTTGAACTTCAAACCAGCCCGGTCGGCGGTCGGGGACCTCCTTCAAAGAAGGCGGGATAACGGCGCAAGCCCTTGAGCATCCCATCAGGGCGCACTCGATAGACTTTCATCACTCCCCGCACGTTGCGCAGCACGACATACTCTTTCCATTGTGCTCTCAATACCGCTGGCGGCTGAGGAAGGCTGATCGGTTCCACCGCTGCGGAACCACGCTGCAAAAGCTCTTTTGACCAGATCGTCCATAAGGACGACGAACGGAGCTTTAAAACCGAGTTTGTCAAACAGAGATTTTAATGATGAGGAACACTACGCGACAACCGTCGCGGACATCTGCGCCGGAGCGCTTCCCGGAAATCCTGGCATACAGGCTGAGGCACTTTGCTTGCGTTACGGTAAGCCGTAGCAGGCCTTTTGATCGTTTCCGAGGGTAAGGATAGCGGACAGCCCTTCAAAGCCTTCACCCTTTTTGCTTTTCCCAATCCTCACGAACTGCGCTCTTCACCAGAGCGAGTTGAAGATGGAAGCTGCGGGCACAAGCGTGACTTTGCACTTCTCCAACCACTTGACGAAGGCCTGAACGTCTTCCCAATTCTCATTTGCCTGCTTAAAGTGATCGACAACACCAGCTTTGCTTTCATAGATCTCGCTCAGGACGAAACACGTGTTGCCGGTCGGGGCAGAGTTGGAGATCCATCGGGTTCGAGAGCTCCGGCCCCTTGGACACGTTGTAGCTCAGGAGAGCTTTCTCCCCGCTCACGGTAGTGCGTAGCCTCCATCCAAGATCCGTGACTTTTAAAGATGCGGTCACCCTCCGCCACTTGATCGGGAGGGGCAATGATGATGAGCGTAAGCTGAATCTTGTCGTGGTAGGTCACAGTCGGTTCACTCCCGGAGAGATCTTTACTTGAGATGATCTTCTTCAATTACGGCGCGGCGTTTTGAACCAGGGAGTCTACTATCCGCCCGAGAGTGGCTCGCCAATGTTCCGTGATACTCGACTTCAATGCTCCGTCTTTTCCGAAACGGGAGAGGCAGTGATTGCCTGCTGAGCCTTTGCAGGCCGCAATGCGTGTTCGAAAGCCCATTCCCCAATGCGCTCGCCCTGGATATAGCCGGCGTTCACCGCGGTCGAGAAGTGAATTCCGCAAAGGATACGGGACGCACCATTTTCTCGCGCTGCTTCCGAGAAGCTCCAGAACTTGCGGGTGATGCCCGGATAGGGTGCACCGCTCGTCATCGAGAAACTGATGAAGTCTGTGTTGAAGAACCGGGCCATCACCGTAGCCGCAGCAGCCCCTTCCACCGTATGGTTCGAAGGGGTAATCCGGCACCGGCGGGGTCGGAAGGTAACTCAGCCATTCGCTATCGCCACGTTCGCGAATGGCAGTGACTGGCCGCCAGTAGTTGTAATAGTATTTGTCTTCGAAACCGGCGATGTAGCCGTCGGCCATCGCGAGATTCACCAGCGCAAACAGTCGGGCGTTCTCCCAAACGTCGAATTGCCGTGCCGCCGACACTTCACGTGCGATCCGGTTCCAACCCTGGGGCGAACTTTCGTACCAATAGCGGCCGATCTCGCTCTGTTCGGCGGTCCGCATGACACTCTTGCTTCCGCCGATTGCCTTGACCTCTTCAAGGTCTGCAAGATCACGCGAACTGTTCACCGGCGGCGGTTCGGGACAGCGGAACTGAGCGGACGACTTCAGCACAAACGGCGTTACGCTCCCCACTGCGCCATGGCTGCCGGTTTAAAGTCCGGCGGTGTCGGGCGGTAGTCGCCGGGCTTCGTACCCGGAGTACGTCCACGGTCCGTTTCTGACCATCGTTTTCCCGTGCCGCGAGAATCGCCGCGGCGGCAGATCGCCCAACCTCCAGACCGGCTGCTTTTCCTCGAATCATCCGCGCCGCTGGCGCGAAGCGTTTCCTCCAAAGCCGCGTCAAAACTCGCTTTCGAGTCCGGGAGTAAAGCGACCAGCGTGGCATGCGCGGCCCCGGCGATGGCGGCTTCGACCGAGGCGCCGGCCGGTGCCGGGGATGTCCTCGGCAGATATGGCTCATAGCGAGACTCAACGGCATTTACGGCATCGTGAATTGCCACGTGCAGGATCGCGAAGACGCAACTCTCGGCGAGCGGGTTAGTGTTGGCCACGGCGCTGGCATCGGTGGCGATTTGATTCCACCGCGTGACTTCGTCAGCCGAAGCTCTGCCGACAACCGTGATGGCCAGCAGCGCTGCGGCCATGATAGCGTTAATCCCAACTGATTTTACCGTCAGACGCTTAGCGCCGAGGCGATAATTGGAGTTAGAAACAGAAGGCATAAGCCCTCCTACGTGAATGACTAACTGTCGATTTCTGTGCAAACCCGTCGCGTACAAGAATAGCGATTTGCCGGAGCAGTCAATTCAATAGTGACCAGTGAGACTATGGCTGCGTTAAACGGGGATGGAACCTGATGACCGGTCAAACAGTCCGGACTCGCCAAGAAGCCCTGGAACTCGCCGACTCGCCTTGTGCCCGAAGTGCCAGGCGGGCGGCACCTATAACTGCGATGTGCCATGGCGAATTCTCCTTGCGAAGTCCTAAGAATGGTCGTCCTGAAGAAAATATCAGAGGATAGCCGCAGCTGGGACTGGCATGACGACAGATTTTGGCAGGATGGCCAGCCAGCAATGGCTTCCAGCGGACGGCCTACGACGGCCGATGAAACTCGCCTCGAATCTCCGAAATTTTCAGAAAATGTTTCTTGTGTTCAACCATTGATCTATATGGGGATGGACCCGGGGTGAGTCAAACCCGGCCCCTCCTTCGTCTCGTCCCAAATTCCTTTCTGACGCGTGACCCGCCGACGCGCCGACGACGCACAGGAGGGTGCCGGTGTTTTCACCATTGGGAAGACTAGGACCGGCCCCGCCAGAGCAACACCAAGTCATGCGCGGCCCCGCAGGACGGGTATCAGCTCGCCGAGGCCAGCCCGGCTATGCGGGCGCCCACTTCGTTTTCTCCAAAAATTGGTTTGGTGCTATGCGAAACCGCGCTCATACTATCGAAGGGCAAAGGCAAGGGCAATTCCCTTCAGACTGGCCCCCTTGCCCGTCGCCTGCCTCACATAGCACACGCTGGTTTGCCCGCCGTATTGAATGGTATCCGCGCAGTTTCGTCGCCGCCCATCCTAACGCCATATACTGCCCGACATCACACGACGGGCGTCGAGTTGGCCAATAATCTTGAACACTGACGAATCTCGAGATGCCAAGTTTCCCTCGCGATACCACGGCCACTAAGCCCTCGCATCCTCAATCGGGCCACGTCCCGCGCGGCCCCACCCGACCGCGAAAATCACTCGTTGGTCACTCTGCGATTCCCATGATGTAAAGTCGCAGGATATATTCCATCGGCATGAAATCAAAATCAATGGAATCGGAAGCCGACCCTTTATGTGGACGGCCAACTTGTTTCCACCGGCGAATCGGTGCTCTACCTTTCTGAGGGCAACGGCGTATTTTGGCCACACGACGGAAAACTCCTGGATGCTCCTTATCGAGAAGCAAGCTTAAACGTCGCCGGAATGCCCGACGCAGTCCGCATAAAGGACGTTCATCAATGTTCCGGCAGTCCGTTGCATTGGGAGTTTCTCATAGCTTGACATCACCCGCGCTCTTTGCGCACTGGCTCAGCGTCGCAAGCTTCCTGCTTGACTCCCTTCGCGCCTTCTGCGCATTCGGCTCGCTCTTATAATTGGCAGCCCGCCTAGAATGAGCCAGTATTCTTGAGGCGGGCGCCTTGCCGTGGAACCGGATACGAGGCTCGGTGTAGTTACGCTCAAGCAATACCCTGGCGAGAACCTTTAGCCCCAAAACACTCAACCCCGCCCCGTTTGTTAACCTTGGTTCACGTTCTCGGCGGGCTTTTTATTGCAGCTAGTCCGGACAGTTGGGACTGGCAGCCCTCGGCGGTGCTTTTCATTAACGAAAGTGCGCGGGAACCGCAGATCGGGCGTTTCGCTTTTCCAAGGGCTTCGCCATAGCGGGCGCTCATAAAAACCAGCTACAGGGCATCCTAGCGCAAAGTTTTTGCCGCATATCACGCGAAAACGGCCTGTTATCACTTTTCTCGGAAAATCAGCCGATCTGGTGCGACCGTCGTCGGCTATAAACATTCGATCGCTTGAGAATCCTATTCGCCCTCGCCGCCATCGGCACTCTGGCCTACTCAGTCATCCTGCTCGCGAAGCATTCGCATCCACCAAGCAAGAAACCATTTGAGCTGTAGCGGCGTCACCGGTTGTCGGGGTGTCGTTGTGCAGGGCGAGAGCAGCCGATTCTCCGGACGGGGGATCGGCTGCCACTTTCTAACTTCCCGCCGCAGCTCGGCCAAATCTACTGACGAAAACTCGCTCTGTAACTCCATCATTCGAACGAATTTCTCGTTGGAGCCTTCAATATTACAGATTCCTGCAAAATGAGGGGGTGGGTCTTTTTCACCGTTTCCCCGCCTGCCCGGTCCCGTTCCATGTGATTGCTCAGTCCTTCGACTTCCAAGTCTTGCCGCTTGGCCAGGACATGCTCTTGCGCCCGCTTACCGGAGCGGCCGCAACTGGCTCTCCGACCACCTACCAAGCACGAGCGCCGCATGGCAGGAAACGCAATCATCCGCGGCGATTCAGGACTCATCCCGTTCGCTTGCGCCAACCGCGGGCTGCCAGCGTGCAGGCTTTAAGTCCCGACTTCTGGCGGCTTGTAGTCTAGCGGGACTGAGCCGAATGTTGGCTCATTGCCGCGCAAATCTATCAAAAGGGCGTCTCCGGCAAGAACCCGAGTCTGATGTTGTCCATATTGCTCGCAGAGCCTCGTCCACTCTTCTTCAGGCATGGGCTTCGGCGCGACAAAGATGAATCTGTCGAGCTCGAATTCAACTTTCTTATACCAGATCCCGATTTCGCTTTTCTCTGGCAACACGCTATTCATCGTTCGGACTTTCAACTATACAACATGCCGCCGTCGGTTGATATCAGGATGAATCCGGATTCTCGCGTCAGGAGATGCTGCTCTGGGCTGTTTCTGTTCCCGTAGCTTGAAAATCCGGATGATCCGTGTTCTTCGTATCAGGTTGACACTTCTTGACCGCCTCCGCGATCTGCGCGTTCGGCCCCGTTCGCGCAAATCGGCAACCCGCCCCCTTAGAGCGGACCCCCACTCTTTGAGGGCGGGCTACCATGCATAGTTTCAAGGTTGACTCTACTATAGCGCCCGCAGCTTGAAAATAGGGTCATGCCTGAATTTAAGTAGGGCGAAATCCTACTTTTCGGCGACTTCCATCGGCATTTCGTCTTTTCTCGCCTCGTCCGCTGCATAAACAGCGGGCCGCAATTCTCAATCCCAGCCTCATCAACTCGGGAGCGAATCGGTGAAAACAGAGAAAACAAGCCTCAGTCGGATACCGTGGACGGATGATGCCGTCGCGGGAAAGGTTTATGCCTTCCGGCTGAGGCTTTTGCATGAATATGAAAGTCACGAAGCTAAAGAAAAATGGCTCCCTCTTGCCTGGCCACAGCCGAGGCGTGTTTTTATTGCAACTGTCCGACAGTTCCCGCCCTGGCAACCCCTCGGCGTGGCTTTTCATTAACGAAGATTGCGCGCTCGTCACAGAGTGATTCCGTGGGATGCCATTTGTAGAATATCGTTATCCCCTCGATAGACGCTGCCTTTAACCTCTTCCACAACGCCGCTCTGCAAACCTGGGGAACGCAGTGCGGCGTTTATGCTTTTCCGAGGTCGCTAGCGGGCGCTCAATAAAAAGGGGCTCACAGCGCAAAGTTTTTAGCCGTTCGACACGTCGGAATGCCGCTCCGTCACATTCTGTCAACCGTGGTTGACATTTCGGCGACATTCCCTGCCGATAACCGAAACCGTCTTCCGAACGCCGCTTCTTGTGCGCCTATCACAGAAGCGGCGTTTCGCTTCTTGGCTACGCTGATATTCCCGAGCGCGGCCATGATTTGGTCGAACGCTTGGCGGCGGACTCGGTATCGTCAAGCAGTATACACGTTTCCGAACGATAGGCGGTCCCGGTTGACTTCGCCGCGCTTTCTGCGCATTCTCTCCCCATTCGCGGTGCAGAACGCTCACCCGACCGCGAAAAAATCATTCGTTGATCACTTTGCAATTCCCTGCAGACGCTGGTCGCGGGACACAGTTCGCTCAGACGAAAAAGACAGATAGAAAACATCTTCATGCAAGAGGCGGAATGCAAACGATACGTTGTCCACCCATACGTCGAGCACGGCGGGGTCACGAGACCGTGCTCACTTTGAATCAGACATTCCCATTCCTTCGCTATCAGTCGGCGACTATATTGATAGCGGATACTTTCCTCCGCTCGAAGTCCGAGCGAACAAGTATGAAGTCAGAGAGATATGCCACAGCTTTTATAAACACGACAATGGGATGAGGCTTTGACTCGTCACTATTTCCGTCCCATCAGACGGGACAACGTGCGAAATACAAGGCCCCGAGGCGACCGGGGAATCGATCAGTCACTCTGAGCCACCGCCAGTGACCGAATAGTGCCCCTTGAAATGGACTTTCTCAAAAATATTTACCTGACGCTTTCGGCCGCGGTGAAAACTTGTTATCGATGAACCAGGCACTGAGCAACATCCTAAAGTATTTCGACTCCAATTTGAGCCACTTTATATGACGAGTCTCTGATGCCAGAGGCGCTCGGCGTCCTTAGGCGCAAGATGGAGAATACAGATCAGCAGGGACACATATTTTGGACGCTTGTTCTGATCCTTGATGTCCCATCTTGATCATGAAATGCTATTCAGTTGGACGACACGCTGAAGCTCAGCGCTGGGGAAATCTGCAGCGAAGCCGAGGAATGTCGCCCGTCGGTATGAACTGGACGAGTCGGACGCTCTTTCAGATTATTACTGTAAAGTGAGAGGTTCAAACATTGGGCCCAAGAAGTCAAAGACCGTGCTCGCCACGGCTGATCGCGGTCTTGGCCGAAGGCCGGCACAAAGGAAGGCTTGCGGGTCTGAATTGCTTAAAAGTCCAAGTCCACCCCGGACGCCAGCTTATGTGAGACCAAAATTGGTTTGGACCTACGTAACCTGCGATTCGCTGCCAGACCCCCGTGATAGCAGCACCTGCACGCGCCCCCGCGCCCCGGCTATGCGGGCGCTCAACTTTTTCGCGCGTTCGATTCCGCGCTAGACCTCGCGTGAGCGCGCGGGCAATCTACCGTAGACTCGTTTTGGAAAATTGGTTTGGTGCTATGTCAGGGCCGTATGCAGGCCCAAAGGCCGCGCCAGTGGAGGAAAGGGGGCCGGCAGCGCGTAGTGCGGCGCCCCAAAGTGCAAGTTGCCTGGGCTATGCGGGCGGGCCCAAATACGGAACGCGCCCGATTCCGCACCGTAGACTCCCTCGAGTTTTCTCCAAAATTGGTTTCTGTGCTATGTGAGAGCGCATTTAACTAGTCCCAAAATAAGCGAAAAACCGGCTCGAAGTGCGCCAGCGTCGCCTGGGTTGTATCTTTCGAGATCTTTGCGGGCGATTTTTGTTATCGAACCGCACGGTGCTGCAGCATGAGGAGTTGGAATGCGGATTTCGGCGTTTGGCATCGTGCCGAGGAAGCGGATTGTGGCAGTATCGGAGCATAGTTCGCCTCTTGTTGACACAAGTTGTGGTGTGGATCTGGATCGTTTTGCTTTGCTAAGTAGCACAGAGCCAGCGCAGGTGCTCCCAGGCTGCGAAGAGATCCTTGAGCCACCCGTTATAGCTCATGATGCGGTAAATGACACGTCTGCCCGTGCGCACGATCTGGGCCGGCAACAAAACGATTGCGTGTAAAAAGCGCCGGAACTCCATCTTGATCAACTCCAGTGCTCGTCGAGCATTGGGCAAGAGCAAGCCGAACCACGCCTTCAGATTCCAGGCCAAGGAAGTCATTACCATGTAGGCCCAGTTGCTGAGCAAATCGTCCACCGGCATGCGCATGGCGTTGACTCCGTTTTTGAGCTGCTCGATCACGTTCTCCTGATTGCAGCGCCCGTTGGCCAGACTGACGATTTGCTCGCCTGTGTAATCGACGCGGTTGGTGATATAGAAAAGGTAACGGATCTCATCGAAGAGAACCTGCTCGCCCTTTTGCACGCTGATGTTCTTGCGCACGATGATGAGTCGATAGGACCGAGAGCATTTTAGGGGCTGATAGTCGATTTCGGCAATATCCTCAGCCTACGAGCACCTTGTTCTCATAGCCCTTGAAGCGCACGATGCTTTCTTTGACTCGCTCGGGCTTGCGTCGCGCAGCTGTGGCAATTTCATAGCGTGGAAGCCGCTCAAGGGGCTTCCACGCCTGTTCTGGCAAGGCTTCGGCCAAGTTCACCACCTTGGGATGGGCATCCATTCCGAAAATGAATTTGACTCCTTGCTCATCCCACCGGTCCAATTCTCCGGTCAGGGTAAAGTCGGTGTCCCCGCGCAGGGTGATTTGCCCGGCATGTGGTGCTACCAATTTGATAGCCCGATCGATCCATGGCACGCAGCCCTCGTGGCTCACGACGTTGCCGGGACGGTTGACCAGATAGAGCACTTCGTTGGTGTTGGCCAAGGAGACCACCAGCGGGGCATAGCCCCAGATTCCCTTATAGGAAAGAGCCATCCCGCCTTTGCATTCCCCGAAAGTCGGCGCAACCGTGCCGTCGGTGTCGATAAAGGCCTCTGTCAAGAAGCCCCTGGGCTGTTGTCTCCAAACCCGTTGCCGCACCGTGTTGGTAATCTCCATCAGATTGAGGATGTCGGCCTCTTCAAAGCGACGGGTGAAGTCCCCGCTGGTGGTCGGATCCGGAATGCGCTGGGCGCCCAGACCATCGAGGAAGGCCTCATCATTGCGCCGCAGTTCAATATCCTCCAGCCGCACTCCCTCCAGAAGCGCGTTGTAGGTCAGATTCAACACATGGTCGCTCTCGTGGTAGGGCAAAGTGCTTCTTAAGCAAGTGCAGCCGCGAGTCGATCTCTTGCCGCAACCCCAGCTTGTTGATCATCAGATGGATCGCGCCGATGCCCCCGCAGTTTACAGCCCTGGCTTTCTCGGCCATCTCATAATGAATATTGCTGGCCTTGATGATTGGCTCCGCCTGATCGCTCCAGCCGCGCTCGGGGTCCAGGCGACGTCGAATTCGGCGCTTGCGATTACGCAGGATCTTAGGATAGCTTCTCTTCACTCGAAATGACCTTTCTCTTTGGGTGGCTTCGGTTTAGTCACCGCCATCAAACCAAGGATTTAAGGGCATTTCGAGTCTTTTGCGTCGTGCCTTCGATTCAAATCACGCTTCTTTAAGGACTAGTGTGGTGTCCCATAAATATGATTGTATATCGGGGTTGCTTTTGGTAGGCTGCCGATTATGCCAGCAGCTATACCGATTGAAGTGACTGCCAGTCAGCAGAGGAAGCTCAAACGTATCGTGAAGGCCAAGACCAGCAGCCAGCGTGATGTTTTCCGGGCTCGGATCATCTTGGGGTTGGCTCAGGGACTCTCCCACGACGAGATCGCCAAGGAGCAGTCTGTGAGTCTTTTGGCCATTGGACGTTGGCGGAAGCGCTGGGCGGCCAAGGGCTTGAGGGTCTCCAAGACGCCCCTGGGAGGGGACGCAAGCCACGGCTTTCGGCCAGGGCTGTCGGACGGGCCTTGAGTCTGGCGCGCATGCCTGCAGGGCGGGCCCTAGCAATACGTAACTGAACGAAGTACAAC
>ERZ1370068.4861-contig-3912_pt1 | contig 56085 bp, 115 predicted proteins | sample MGYA00561227_ERZ1370068 | MGnify/ENA primary metagenome ERZ1370068 (study PRJEB38410, sample SAMEA6850437) | metagenome | study: Metagenomic assessment of the ecological functions of the soil: analysis of the soil microbiota associated with the... | reverse complement strand
GGTAGCTGCTTCGTTCAGTTACGTATTGCTCGCCTCGTGGTCGGGACGGCAGCCGAAGTACCGAGAAATGTGACACGAAAAGTTTCGCTCATGGGTAGCGTCATTTTTGCAACATGGCCACGGCATCCTCAAGCCGCGTCAAACAGACGGCCTGCCCCAGCACTTGCATGGTGGCAAACAGCGGCGGAGAAGCCGTGCGACCCGTGATGGCCACACGGAGGGTCATAAAGAGATCCCGCGTTTCCCACGAGATGCCCTCAGCGTACGTCCGGACGCACAGTTTCCAGCGCGCCATCCTGCCAGGGGCCGCCATAGCGCTGCAGCGTCTCACTCACCTCAGTTAAGACACGCGCCGTGTCACGGGATTCCGTCCTTTGGGGACGAGGAGCGCCTTGTCGTAGGCGAGGGGGTATCATAGAAAAATGCCGCCATGGCATGGAAGTCCCCAGAGGTGGGCAGACGTTCCTGGAGCAACGGCGTGATCGTACGTAGATACGCCTCATCATCGAGACGCCGGGCTTTGGGCTGGGCTATATGCTGATGCAGCCGCCGCGTTAATTCCTCGGGAGCCAATTGCCGTATATACATGCCATTGAGCCACTCGAGCTTCTGCAGATCGAACACCGGACCACCCAGATTCACCCGATCAAACGAAAATTCCTCGATCATCTCGTCGATGCTAAACACCTCGCGGTCGTCAGGCATCGACCAGCCCATCAGCGCCAGAAAGTTTAACAGGGCCTCTGGTAAATAGCCTTGCCGTTCGTAGTACTCTAGCGGATACCGGGTTCTTGCGTTTGCTGATCTTGCTGCGATCGGCGTTGCGCAAGAGCGGCATGTGCATAAAGATCGGCGGCTCCCAACCAAATGCCTGGTACAGCAAGACGTGTTTTGGCGTTGAGGAGAGCCACTCTTCAGCACGAATGACGTGTGAGATCCGCATCAGGTGGTCGTCCACGACATTGGCGAGATGGTACGTCGGATAGCCGTCGGACTTGAGCAACACCTGGTCGTCGATCTGCTGGTGATCAAACGTGATCGGCTCACGAAACGCATCGTGTACGACTGTCGCGCCACCCTCTTGCACCTTGAGACGCACCACACAGGGCTGATCCTGCCTGGCGGCAATGTCTGCGGCTGTCAGGTGACGGCAGTGTCCGTCATAACGCAGCATTTGTTTCTGCTGGCGCTGCTGTTGGCGCACAGCTTCTAAACGTTCTGGGGTGCACCAGCAGCGATAGGCGGCACCGGCAGCGATCAGCTCCTGGGCATAGCGCTGATACAGGGCGAGACGCTCCGATTGCCGGTACGGTCCATACGGACCACCCACATCAGGGCCTTCATCCCACTGCAGCCCGATCCAGCGTAGCGAGCGCAAGATCGCTTCTTCATAGCGTCGGTGCGAGCGCGTCTGATCCGTGTCTTCAATACGGACGAGAAACTGCCCGCCGTGGGCGCGGGCAAAGACATAATTAAACAGCCCAATATAGGCGGTCCCCACATGGGGTACGCCCGTTGGACTCGGGGGCAATACGTACACGTACGTCTACTTGGGTCATGATGACGTCCACACCGCTGCCACCAGCGATAGTCCTGCGCGTCTGTGCGCACCAGGCAGCAGGCTCCACAGGTTGCATGCACATCCACTCAATGCCAGAGAGGCTTGTGATAGTAGCATATTTCTCGCACTGCACAACGGGCCGGCGCGATCTGTCAGACTTTGGACTGGCTCAGGCCTCCCCCTCACGCCCCTCACGCCGTGTGAGCTTTTGGTGGCCGTTGGCGCGCGGACACATATGTCCTTCAGGATCAATCGGACGGTGACAGAGCTGGCAAATGGGACGCCCCCAGCCACTGCCTCAGCGCAAGACTCACTCAGTGAACGCGCCTGTTCGCGTGTGAAACGGCACGATAATGTCGGCGGGATAGACTCATCCTCCCCAGCTTCAATATCATGGGCTACTAATACCAAACGGTCCTCCTGCGCAGCATACCCTAGAGCCATACGACCGACTTTGAACTCGATCGTGGGGTCGTCAGGAAACGACGCGATGCTCTCCGGCATCCTCGTCAGCATGTTGGTCCGGAGTAGTTAAGCTGTTCGAGTAAGCGCGGCAGCGCCTCGCCGAGGAGCCGCCACTTGCTGTTTCTCCATCCACAAGGCCGCTGAGTCCTCACCACGCAGGATACGCAACCGGAAGGTGCGTTTCCCGGGGTCCCGATAGATTCTGCGTCTATTGCATCGACTGACGCAAAGTCGTGCTGTGCTTCTGCCATAGTTGTGTCCCATACTAAGAGTTCAAGCCGATTGTCATATCGTACCATATTACGCGCCGCAAGTGTGGTGAACAGGAGAGAAGGTTCTCAGGATGTAGACATTTTGGACGTTTGGAAGCAACAATGGCGCTGCAGTGCGAGAAAGCGCTTGACATCGCCAGTATATCCTCTACAGTGTTGCCGCGCCAGCGCTCAGCCTTTTCACCATGGAAAACACGTGCATGATGCCCAAGGAAATGGTGGAGTTTATTGAGGACGACCTCAAGCGGGTCGAGGAAGCGATTGCGCAGCACCTTCAATCCGAGGTGAGCTTCATTTCGGACGTCGCACGGTATGTGTTGTCGAGTGGCGGCAAGCGTATCCGACCTGTCCTCCTGATCCTGTCGGCGCGGCTGTGTCATTATATCGGAGAGCGCATCTATGACCTGAGCGCCGTGATTGAATTTATCCATACGGCGACCCTCTTGCATGATGATGTGATCGACAATGCCTCACTGCGGCGTGGCAATCCGACGGTGCATACGCTGTGGGGTAATGAGATGGCCATCTTGATTGGGGACTATCTCTACTCCAAAGCTATGTCATTGGCCCTCGCTGATAAAGACCATCTCGTGATGCAGACGGTCTCCGATGTGACAGTCGAGATGGCCAAGGGGCAGGGTGATCGAAACGCTGAAACTACGTGACCTGGGTATTAGCGAAGCCGATTACTATCGCATTATTGCTCTGCAAAACAGCCTCGCTGTTTGCCGCCAGCTGTACGATTGGCGCGCGTGTTGGGTGGTATTGCCCCGACCCAGCGGGCGCGGGTGAGTGCCTTTGGCCATCATCTGGGCCTCGCGTTTCAGATGGCCGACGATACTTTAGATTTTGTGGCCCCAGAAGCGCAGCTTGGCAAACCAGTGCACAATGACTTGAAGGAAGGCAAGATCACCTTGCCGATCATTGTCGCTATGCAACGTGCCAGCACCCGTGAAGCCCAGGTGATCGTGGATTATCTGCACAACGAAGCAGGCCACCGATGCCGATCCTGCAGCAGGTGATTGCGTTACTGCACAAGTACGGGACTTTACAGTTCACCATGGCCAAGGCGCAAGAGCATGTCACGCAGGCGCACCAGTACCTGGATGGCTTTGCCCCCTCGCCAACGCTCGAGGCGTTGCACGTGTTGGCGGACTATGTTGTCGCGCGTGATGTGTAGGCCGCTCGCGAGAAGGCGCCGGGTATGGTCTCTTCCCCCGCTTGGCCCTGCTCCTCCCCCAGCAGCAGCTTATTCTGGCTTCAGCCTCGCCACGGCGTCGAGAATTGCTGGCGCAGTTCGCCATACCGTTCACGGTTATTCCGGCAAATATCGATGAAAGTATCATGCCCGGTGAAGTGCCTTGGGCCTATACCAGGCGGGTGGCGTATGCGAAAGCCCAGCACGTTGCCCGGCAATTCCCCACCGCGGTCGTGCTCGGTGCGGATTCGGTCGTTGTCCTGGAGCACCAGATCCTCGGCAAACCCAGAGATCCAGACGACGCGCGGCAGATGCTTCTCGCCTCAGCGGTCGTGTGCACACGGTGATGACGGCGGTAGCCGTGCTCCACTGCGCACGGCACGTGGTGTGCCTCGATGTGGTGCAGACCCTGGTGCGCTTCCGTCCCCTCTCGCCCCGCAGCCATGGAGCACTATATTGCCACCGGCGAACCAATGGATAAAGCCGGAGCCTATGCGCATCAGGGCGCTGCTGCTGCCTTCGTGGAGTCCTGGAAGGCTGTTACACCAATGTCGTCGGCCTACCGCTCCGGCGGACGGCGGCGCTCTTGCAAGCGGTGGGTCTGCCTGGTGCCTATTTGGCCGGAGCGTAGTGCGCAAAGTGCATCGTAAACGTGCCGCGGCCCTGGCTCGCCGAGCGTAAGTCCGTCGTATAGCCAAACGTCGCCGCGAGCGGCACCAGGGCGCGTAATCGCTTGCAGGTGCCCACGGGCTTCGATACGCTCGATCGACGCCGTGCCGACTCTGCAGCCCCCGATGACACTGCCAGTCCATTCCTCAGGCACCAGGACATCGAGGTGCATCACCGGTTCGAGTAACACCGGCCGTGCGTTTTCCAGTGCACGGCGGAACGCCTGGCCAGCGGCAATCTGGAACGCCAGGCGGCGTGCTCTCATCCTGGCGCATAGGTGACACCGCGCAGTTCCACACGCACGTCCACTACCGGATAGCCCTGCACGACACCAGAAGAGGAGGCATCCAGCACGCCCTGATGCACGGCCTCCACCATCTCGGGGGGAGTGCTCCAGCTTCTGGGAGGAGGTTGGCAAACGTCAAGCCCGTACCATTTGCCGCTGGCCGTACCGCCAGTTGCACACTGGCATACTGCGGCTTGCCAGCAATCTCGCGCGCAAAGGTTTCGGTGACCTCTGCCTCACCCTGGATCGTTTCACGGTAGATGACCTGCGGCTTTGCCCACCCGCACCTGGACGTTAAACTCATCGGCGAGCCGGCGCACCAGCACTTCCAGGTGCAGCTCCCCATGCCTGAGAGCATCGTCTGGCCCCGTTCCTCGTCGTACGCCACCTGCAACGTTGGATCTTCGGCGACTAACTTCTCCAGGGCCAGCTGCAGTTTCTCTTGCTCGGCCATGGTGGGCGGTTCGACCGCCAGGGTCAGCACTGGCGTCAGGAGACGTAATCGTCTCGAGGCGAATGGGATGGTCAGCAGCGCACAAGCGTGTCCCCGGTCACAGAGTCTTTCAACCCGGTCACCGCGACGATATCGCCAGCGCTGGCGTCGATCGAGGCCGCTCGCGCTTGTTGGCGTACATGCGTACGCAGACGTGCGACACGCTCCTGCGTCCCCGTACGGCTGTTGTAGACCAGGCGTCCCAGGTTCAAGACTCCCAGCGTAGAGACGCAGATAGGTGAGACGCCGCCCTTGATCCAGAGCGATTTTGAAGGCCAGAGCAGTGAGCGGCTCCTGTGGGCTGCTGTGCCGTTCCACGGCTGCCCCAGTGCGCGGATCCACACCAACGATCGCTGGCACGTCTGCAAGGGACGGGAGGTACCACAAGCACGGCATCGAGCAACGGCTGGATCCCTTATGTGCGCAGTCCTGAGCCGAGTAACACTGGGAACCAGGGCGCCAGCCAGGGTCGCCTGGCGCACGGCGGCACGTACCTGCTCAGGAGCCAGGGGCTCACCGGCGAGATACCGTTCGAGCAGGGCGTCATCATACTCCGCCACGGCATCGAGCAGCGCCTCACGTTGGGCCTCGGCGGCCTCCTGCATGGTCTCTGGGATGGCCCCAATCTCCGGTACCATGCCGAGATCCTCGGCATGCCAGACCACGCTCTGCATGTCGATCAGGTCAATGATGCCGCGGAAATGTTCCTCCGTACCGAGCGGCAGTTGCAACAACAGCGGCCTTGCCCCTAGCTTGTCCTGCATCTCGTGCAAGACGCGCTGATAATCAGCACCCAGGCGGTCCATCTTGTTGATAAAAGCCAGCCGCGGTACGTGATAGCGGTCCGCCTGACGCCAGACCGATTCCGACTGGGGCTGCACGCCTTCCACCGCGGCAAAATCGTCACCGCCCCATCGAGCACACGCAGCAGAGCGCTCGACCTCAATGGTAAAGTCCACATGCCCAGGGGTATCAATGATATTAATGTGATGCTGTTTCCACACACAGGTCGTGGCCGCGGCCGTGATCGTAATGCCACGCTCCCGTTCCTGCGGCATCCAATCCATGACGGCCTCGCCGTCGTGCACCTCGCCAAGTTTATGGGTCAAGCCGGTGTAGTAGAGAATACGTTCCGTAACGGTCGTTTTGCCCGCATCGATATGCGAGATGATCCCAATATTGCGCAGACGACGAATAGTTGAGGCAGCACGTGACTCAGCCATAGATTACCAGAGGTCCTTTCCATGACTTGTAGAACTCTTCATGCAGAGGTATTATAGCATACTCGCTGCTGCACAAGTGACAGCACGGTGGACGCTATGATAGTTCTAGCACTGGCATGATTGTAATCTTTTTGACAACCATATCCATACTGGACTACACTGTGGTCGCCAGCACATATATCCTACCAATCATGGCTCTTGTCTGTTGCAGAACATGAGGCGTCGATGCATCCTCTTACGACGGTCATTGTGGAATCTGCCTGCACGATTGCCAATACGATTAAGGCACGTGCGCTGTTTGTCTATGCTGACGTCATTCAGGACTATCCCATCCCCAGCGGCATGCTGGGAGGGACGGATATCATCCTCGTGACGCAAGCGGGCAGTGTCACTGAACCGAGTGCTGAGGTGACCTCGATCCTGCAGCTGCCCCCATTCCTCTGACACGCATGGCACAAATCAAGCTGGCAGTGGTCATGGGCCTGTCCGAAGGCTACGTCTCGGCAGGAGACAAGATCGTCTGCCTCACGGGTATTCCAGCGCTTGGGCACACTCGATTGTATCGTCGTGTTGGATATTGGCAAAGAGCGTGAGCTGCTCATCTCGACGCATGTGCCCCAGATTGCCCAACATATCCCGTCAGCGGTGTTTGAAGCAGGTGTTGAATCTCGCGGTGGAACTGGCCAGCCAGGGGCGCGAAGGGAAACCAGTCGGGACTATCTTTGTGCTGGGTGATGACCAGAAGGTGATGCAATTTTCCCGCCAGACCATCTTCAATCCCTTCCATGGCTATCCCGAGGAGGAGCGCAACATCCTCAACCCCGAACTGCGGGAGACCCTCAAAGAATTCTCCGCCCTCGACGGGGCGTTTGTGTTGCGTGAGGATGGCGTCGTGTTATGCGCTGGACGCCATCTGAGCGCTGCCCTCGACTCGACGGTTGACCTGCCCCAGGGCCTCGGTTCACGCCACGTGGCGGCGGCTGGCATTACCTCGGTGACCGAGGCTATTGCCATTGTCATCTCTGAATCCACCGGTGATGTGCGGATCTTCAAAGACGGTGCCATCTTTATGGAAATTGAAGCCGCAGCGCTAAGTGCGCTGCTGTTCTGCTCACGCGTCCTGTGCCACGCCTTCCCTATGGCCTCGTGAGCTGATGAGGCCTGCTTCAATCGCGCCATGCGGCACGGCCTGCTGGGCGAGGTCACGCCTATCCCATGGTACGCGACGAACGCGCATAGTCTCATCATCGGGAACATGTATGCTCATGTGCGCCGATTTGACATAAAGTGACTCACATATTATACTAAATTTTCGCTCATCCTGATCTGGGGTGGTAGTGTGTATTCTCTCCACAGACACGTCGTCATAGGAAGGACGCAGCCAAGGATACGCTGCGTCTACGGTGAAGGCAAGAAGAAATTTATGGCCAAAAAGGACTACTATAGTGTCCTTGGCGTGCGGCGTGACGCCTCAGACAAAGAAATTAAGCAAACCTATCGCCGTCTGGCGCGGCAGTATCACCCGGATGTAAACCAGGGTGATGCTTCTGCCGAACAGAAGTTTAAGGAAATCTCGGAAGCGTATGCTGTCCTGAGTAATCCGGACAGTCGCAAGAAATATGAGCGCTTTGGCCATCCAGGCCTTCGCTGAGTGGATTTGATCCTGGGTTCGCAAGAGGAGTGGTTTCGGCGGGGGGCAGCACGGGAACTTCAGAGACTTCTTTGGCGGTCGCACGCCGTTTGACGGTCTGAACTCACTCTTTGAAGAGTTGTGGGGAGTGGAGGGCGTCAGCGCACGCAGCAGGCCCCGGTATCAGGGCAAGACCTTGAGCAAACTGTTGAAATCGGTTTTGAAGAGTCTGTGCGCGGCACCACCGCACAGGTGCAGGTCATGCGGCGCGATGGAGGGTGGAACGCCTGCAAGTCAAAATCCCTCCTGGGGTCGATACGGGTTCCAAAATACGGGTAGCTGGCAAGGTGAGGCTGGAAGGCACGGTGGCCCACCTGGGGATTTATACATTGTCATGCGGGTGCGACCGCATGCCTATTTTCACGCCAGGGCAATGACATTCTGTGTGAGGTGCCGGTGACGCTCACCGAGGTTCTCCTAGGTGCCAAAATCGATGTCCCAACGATTGATGGCAAGATCACCATGACCTTGCCGGCGGGCACGCCAAATGGGCGACGGTTTCGCTTGCGCGGCAGGGAGTGCCGACGCTCCAGGGTGGCGTGCGAGGCGATCACTACGTCACGGTCCAGGTAGTGCTGCCAGATAAGCTCGATGCTCGGTCGCGTCAACTCCTCGAGGAGTTTGCTGCGCGGAATCCTCTCCAGCCGCGTGCCCATATGAGGTGGTGAGGTGCAGTATGCCAGCCAAGCGTGGCAAGGAATATTTTACTATTAGCGTCGTGTCGAGTATGTTCGATATCCATCCGCAGACACTCCGACTCTATGAGCGGGAAGGACTCTTACGTCCCGAGCGTTCGGCAGGGAATACCCGCCTCTACTCCCGTCAGGATATCGAACATCTCAGTACTATCCTCAATCTCACCCGCGAGATGGGTGTCAATCTGGCCGGGGTCACGATCATCATGGACCTCCTCCAGAAGCTCCGTGAAGTGCAGGAGGAGAAACAAGCGCTGTTAGCGATGCGGGAGGCACTGGAAACACGTCTCGCAGCGTCGCCATCGCGCCACTCTACCTCGGTCTAGGCAACACGAAAATAACTCCAGGGGCGATCAGAGACAGCCCAGACGGGGATGCAATACTATGACCAAACGGGATTACTACGAGATCCTCGGCGTAGCACGCACGGCCACCGAAGACGAGATCAAAAAAGCTATCGCAAGCTGGCGTTTCAATGCCATCCGGACCGTAATCCGAATAATCCGGAAGCCGAGGAAAAATTTAAGGAGGCATCTGAGGCGTACGGAGTGCTGCATGATGCGGAAAAGCGTGGTCTCTATGACCGTTATGGTCACGATGGGCTGCAAAATGCCGGTTTCAGGGATTTAGCGGTTTTGAGGACGTCCTTTCCAGTTTCGGCGGCATCTTCGAGGAACTTTTTGGGTTCAGTGGGGGACGTCGTGGAGGCCGTACCACAGCGCGTGCCGGTGCCGACTTGCGGTATGACGTGCAACTGACTTTCGAGGAAGCTGTGTTTGGCACGGAGAAAGTCCTGGAATTTGAAAAGCTTTGAAACGTGCATCCACTGTTTGGGGAAGCGACTGGCCAGCGCAAGCGTCCTGTCCCCTGCAACACTGTGCGGTGGCCTCGGTCAGGTCGAGCGGCGTCAGGGATTTTTACGTTGCGCACCACCTGTCCTGCTTGCCGTGGAAGGGGTGCGGATCACTGACCCGTGTCCTGAATGTCGTGGCGGCGGCGTGGTCCAACTCCCAAAAAACTCTCCGTCAAGATCCCTGCCGGAGTCGATGATGGGGCGCGCTTACGCTTGACTGGCGAAGGGGAGGAAGGAGTAACGGCGGGCCGGCCGGTGATCTCTATGTCATCATCCATGTGGCTCCCCACGAGTTCTTCGAGCGTCGCGGTACGGAGATTCATTGCCAGATACCGATTTCCTTTCCCCAGGCAGCCCTGGGTGCCGAGATTGAAGTCCCGTCGCTCCATGGTCCACAGACGCTCACCATCCCCCGTGGGACCCAGACCGGCGATCGACTGACACTGCGTGGGTGCGGTGTGCCGGAATTGCGCGGGGAAGGGCGTGGGCCGCAGATCGTACATATCGTGGTCAAAACCCCTACCCATTTGACCGAGCAGCAAGAAGAGTTGCTGCGCGAGTTCGCCGCCTTAGACGGTGAGCATACAGAAGAGCAAAAAACGCTGGCCATGGTCAAAGACCAACTAACCTAGCACAGACGCTTTGGTGAGCCTCTGCGGCGTCTGGACAAATATGTCAAGCTAAGACAAATCAAATGCTTATTGCTTGTCTTGCAAAAATGTGCTACACCTTTCCGCCGCTCCATAGAGATGACCACAATATCAGCACAGTGGACCGGGAGGACCGCATGAGGAAAGTCGAAATTGTTAATCGCATCGCTGAAGAGACGGGCTTGACCAAAGTCAAAGCCGAAGAGGCTGTGGATGCGATCCTCGAAGAAGGTCAAAGGGGTCCTGCAGCAGGGAGTCGGTCATTCTACGACGTTTTGGTTCGTTTCAGGTGCGTGAAAAGCGGGCACGCCTTGGCAGGAACCCGAAAACTGGTGAGGAAGCCGGTATCCCGGCCCGTCGTGTCGTCCGTTTTAAGTCTGGGAAGTATTTTTAAGGCGGCGGTGGATGGGGAGTCTGCGTAGTATGCTCACTGAATGTACATCGCATCGCCATAGCTGTAGAAACGATACCCTGCGGCTATAGCCGTGCGATAAGCCTCGAGCATCAGTTCTCGGCCGGCGAAGGCACAGACGAGCAAAAACAACGTGGAGCGCGGCAGGTGAAAATTCGTTACTAAGGCGTCAACTATCTGAAATCGATAGCCAGGGTAAATAAACAGGTCTGACCAGCCACTGCTCGCTGTGACGCTTCCCACCTGTTGCCCAAGAGTTTCGAGTGTGCGGGTTGCCGTGGTGCCGACGGCGACCACGCGACCTCCAGCCGCACGCGCCCTGGCGATGACAGCCGCCTCTGGTGCGGTCAAACAATAGAATTCTTGGGGTCATACGATGCTGCTCGACCTGCGTCGTGCGTATCGGTTGAAACGTGCCCCAGCCGACGTGTAGAGTGACGGCAGCGCGTGCGATCCCCTGCTGCGTGAGCCGCTCCAGGAGTTCAGGCGTGAAGTGCAGACCGGCGGTTGGCGCAGCCACAGCCCCCGGGTGGGAGAGCATACACGGTTTGATAGCGTGCGAGATCAAAGCGTGTGCTCCTCCGCCGTACCGGCTCGCTTGATATACGGTGGTAAAGGGACCTCGCCACACTGGTCTAGGGCTGTATAGATCTCCGCTGGTGTAAACTGCACCACGACTGTCCCTCCGGCACGCCGCTCCAGAATACGCCCGCTGAGGACACCATCGCCGAACTCGATAGTCATGCCCAGGCGCACTTTGGCCGCTGGTTTGAGGAGGACTTCCCACCTCCCTGTCTGCAGTTCGTGCAAGAGCAGCACTTCCACTTTGCCACCTGTGCCCACTTTCCGACCGCGCAAACGTGCTGGTATCACTTTGGTGTCATTGACCACCAGCACATCACCGGCGTGCAGATAGTTGCCAATGTTGGTGAAAGTATCGTGGGTCACACGCTGCTGGGCACGATCCACCACCATCAGGCGCGCCTGATCGCGTCTGGCTGCGGGACCTGGGCAATCAACTCTGGGGTAGGGTAAAATCAAAATCTTGGAGTTGCACTGTAGTCTCTGTTACGCCAAACAGGTACGGCATCAGGCACCAGGGGCGAGCCACTCCCAGGAACGCCTCTGCACTCATACGGAAAAGTCATGCAGACTTGCGTCATGTGCACGGGAAGTGTAGCATCGCCTGGCTACGCCTCTCAAGGCCCAGAGACCATCAGCGCGTCATAGCGATACGGTGCATACGAGGTACACCATGGCGACCACTGGACCCGAATCCTCCCAGTCCCCTTCAGGACAATCCACACCGCTGGGGGAGTCTTTTCTCCGGCTTGTGGCCATTGTCGAGCGCTTACGCTCTGAGCAGGGCTGTCCGTGGGATCGACAGCAACACCCTCCAGCCTCATTCCCTACATGCTTGAGGAGACCACGAGGTTATTGAAAGCATTGAGGCCAATGACCACCAGGCGCTCAAGGAAGAGCTGGGAGACGTGCTGCTGCACATTGTCTTTCAAAGCCGTATTGCTGAGGAACAGCAGCAGTTTACGCTCGCCGAGAGCATCCAGGCGGTGGTGGACAAGCTCATCAGACGCCATCCGCATGTCTTCAGCGATGTGCGTGTGCAGGACACGGCCGAGATCCGCCAGCGCTGGGAGTCTGCGAAACAGCGTGAGAAGGGCAGGGAGTCGCTCCTGGACGGTGTGCCGCGTACGCTTCCGGCCCTGACCCGCGCCCGCCGTGTGCAGGAGAAAGCCGCCTCAGTGGGGTTCGATTGGCCTGAGATTGCTGCGGTGTGGGCGAAAGTCAACAGAAGAGTTTGAAGAATTACGTGTGGCCCACGCGGCGGCTGATCCTGAGGCCATTGCCGAGGAGTTCGGTGATGTCCTGTTCAGTCTCGTGAACCTGGGGCGTTTTTACACTTGAGCGCTGAGGATACTTTACGTCAGGCCATTGCCAAATTCGAACACCGCTTCCGGGGATCGAACAGGAACTGGCGCGCCGTGGCCGTCGTCTTGACGAGGCGAGCCTGGCAGAGATGGACGCCATCTGGGACAGTTTCCGCCGTCGCGAGCAGGGGGTAGCTCTCCACTAAACCGTGGTGAGGCCCGCTTGTAACGAAAACGGGGGTCCAGCCACACTCCTCTTCGCATGTTCCCCAACCTAGCGCGGCGGACGACGAGCACGGCCCCCACCATTGTATGCCGCCCCAATCTGCCCTGCCCGGCTCAGAGGCTCAACCGGTCCCGGCGAAAGATAGGCCTCCATGCGCGCAAGGACCGCGCGCTGCATCTGCACGCAGGGTGGGCACGACCTGCGCGGCAACACACGGGACGGTTCTACGACCGCCGACGGCACCTGCGACCGAGACCGTGGCTCTCGTGGGCACAGCTGATGGCCCCTCGACGCGCTACACCAGGTTCCAGCGGGGATGCTTCGCTTCGCTGCCGGTAAATAGGCGACTGAGCCGTGTCCTGGACTGACTCAGCCAGATAAAAACGTCGGCTTGATGAGTTCTGCTTCGTCCGTGATGCGTCCCTCTGCCAGGGCCCGTGCAGCGATGGGGGTTCCAGGTAGAATGTTCACGCCGATCCGTAGATTGGCGATGGCTGGTTTGATACTCCGCAGGAAGTCCAGCTTTTCCTCCACCGTTGCCCTGGTCTCACCCGGCTCACCAAAGGCGACGGCGAGCGTGTAGTGCAGATCCTGCTCCTCGCACAGATGGCGGGTCTCCAGCATCGGCACCACCCGCTCACCGAGGCACGGCGCCATGTCGTGCGGGTCGCCCCGCATGCCACCCATGAGCACCAGCGCGCAGCCGGCCTGCTTCATCAGCCCAATCAGTTCGCGGTCGCAGCCAAGGGGGCCAGACAGGTGTTCCAGTGCACCTTTGACGTGGGCAGCCAGCAAGGCCTGACACAGCTCCTTGGCATGGGGCAGAGGGACGTTAAAGCCGTTATCAATGAAGAAGACCTTGCGGAGCCCGTAGCGCTGCTGCATGTCCTGCACATCCTGACCACCGCGTCGATGGGCCGAATGACCCGCCATGCTGCCGCATCGCTCTGGGCCTGCGAAGCCGAGGTGGGATACGCAAAAGCTGCCCAGCTTGGTCAATATCCCAATGCCAAAGCCCGCCTGGGCGTATTTCTGCATGTCCAGCTCTTCCAGGCGCGGCGGGTGGTGAACGCGGAGGCACAACGGCCACCGTTGACTATAACTTCGCCGTTCTGGCGATACACCATACCGGGCAGGTCGTGGCAGGGCACGTCCGCTTCCAGTCTGTCGGCCAGCTGCACGAAGGCTTCAGCGGCATCCCCGGCCAGTCCGAAGTCGGGCTCCATATAGGCAAAGATCGCCTTCGGTAGTATGCTAAAGCGCTGGCCCGCCGCATACAATGGTAGGCGCTGGTGAGCCCGCGCACCTTGTCAATCACGGCTCTTGAGAAGGGCAAAGCCCATTGGGGATCAAGGGTAGCTGCCGTTACTGATGTTGCGGAATGGAGAGGCCCACCAGCGCCGGCTGAACTCCTGGACAGCCTGCTCTGACGTCGCCGAGCGGGTCTTCAGAGAACATCAGGTCCAGGGTTTTGACGGCGTGCGGTGAGGCGGCGAGGGCGCCAGCCAGGTACGCCAGCCCGATGGGTAGGGGCTGGGCCTGCATCCGGCTCATGCACCTATCGTAGCGGTTCGTAGCGATGAGTAAGACACGCATAACTCCCCTCCGAAGTTCTCGCAAGTTCAGGCATCGGGTGTATGCTCTTTGAGCGTGCGTCAGCACCTGATTATAGAAGCGGTAGTCGAGGAATCGCAAAAGTCCTTGTTTGACGATAGTGTCTCAGTTTCAACATAAGTCACGCCGTCATGCCAGCGCAAGCTGGCATGACGTGACAGCGCCGCAGGTGACACGGCTTTGGCTGGATTCGCGGCGCGGGAATGACGCGTTTGGAGTGGTTTTTTTCTTCAAACTGGAGACACTACCCGCTTGACGCCACATTCGACAGCGAGAGGAGATGCGCAGCATGCCGACACCCGATAAGACTTATCCCACACAGCACATTGGTGGCACTATCCTGGTCGTCATGATGGAGGTCGACCCGGCGCATGAGGACGAATTTAACCGCTGGTATGACGACGAGCACTTACCGGAGCGGTTGGAGATTCCGGGCTACGTTAGCGCTCGCCGCTTCAAGCTTGAGGAAGGGGAAGGCGTGTTGCGCTACCTCTGCATCTGGGAGCTGGAGGACGGCAGCCCCCTACGCAGCGAGGCCTGTAAAGCCCAACAACAACGCCCCAGCGAGCTACGGGACCGCGCCCATACCTCCATTACGCAGCGCGATGCGCGGCCTCTACAAGCAGATTTACCCAGCCGTTGGGGCGTTTGAAGACCATAGCGGTTTTCATCCAGAGGAGCCGACCGGGCTCCCTGAGGAGGCCCGCCAGTCACCCTGAAGGCGCGCGGTCTCACCAGGAGAGAGGTCAGGTTGTGTTGCAGAGCAGGTAAAGAGCATGTGGAGTCTCTGAAGGTGTTGCTTACCGAACTGGGGGCATACGAAGCGACGGCATTTCACACTTTACTTGGCCTGCCCGCTACGGTACATAGAGCCCAATGCACCCCGCGAGTCTGCCACACCTTCCAGACGCGCATGGAGAAGAGCAGGATGGACTTCTACACACTCCTCGATCACGTTATCGATCTCCTACGCCAGCGCCAGCGTGTGACGTATCGGGCGCTCCTGCGCCAGTTTGACCTGGGATGAGGAGACCCTCAATGATCTCAGGGACGAACTCCTCTACGCGCAACAGGTCGCCCAGGATGAGGACGTGACGCGTATTGATCTGGAAGGGTCGCCCTGAGGCCATCCCAGCACCTGACCCCTGCGGCTTCTCAGCTGGCGCCGCCCGTGCCTCAGGGCGCCGCTCTTCTTGCCACAGCACCCGAGTCGTCGCGCCTCAGACACCCAGGGCGAACGCCGCCAGCTCACCGTGTTGTTTTGTGACCTGGTGGACTCGACCGCACTCGCCAGCCAGCTCGACCCGGAAGATCTGCGCGGGTGGTGCAGGCCTATCAAGAGACCTGCGCCAAGGTGATCGCCCGCTTTGAGGGGCATATCGCCGCAGTATCTCGGCGATGGCCTGCTCGTCTACTTCGGCTATCCCCTGGCGCATGAAGACGACGCCCAGCGGGCCGTGCGGGCCGGGCTAGGGATCGGTGGAGGCCATGGGCCGGCTCAACACGCGCCTGGAGCAGGAGCGGGGATACACCTGGCGGTACGCCTGGGCGATCCATACCGGGCTGGTGGTCGTGGTGAGGTGGGGGCGGCACCCGGCAGGAACAGTTGGCGCTGGGCGAGACCCCGAACCTCGCCGCCCGCCTGCAAGGCATGGCGGCGCCCAATACGCTGGTGATCAGCGCCGCGACCTTGCCAGCTGCTCGGCGGCTTCTTCGCCTGCCAGTCGTTAGGCACGCCATCCCGTTAGAGGCTATCGCCCAGCCGCTGGAAGTCTACCAGGTGCTGTATGAGAGTATGGCCCGCAGTCGCCTGGAGGCGGCCGGCAGCACGGGCCTGACGCCGCTCGTGGGCCGGGAGCAGGAAGTGGGGCTGCTGCTGGAGCGCTGGGCGCAGGTCAAGGACGGCTATCGGGCAGGTGGTGCTGCTCAGCGGCGAGGCGGGCATCGGCAAATCGCGCCTGGTACAGGTGCTGCAAGGAACAGGTGGCCACTGAGCCCCAGGCGTGGCTGACGCCGTGCCAGTGTTCGCCCTATCACCAGAACAGCGCCTTTGTATCCGATGATTGATCTGCTGGAGCGGGTGGCGCTGCGCTTCGAGCGGGAGGAGTCTCCGCAGCAGAAGCTGAGCAAACTGGAGGGCTTCCTGGTGCAGTATGGTCTGCCGCTGGCGGAGACTGTGCCCCTCTTTGCCGCCCTCCTCTCTCTGCCGCTGAGCCGCCGACTATGCCCCCTGGCCATGGCACCCGCGCAGCAGAAGCAGAAGACCCTGCAAGCCCTGCTCACGATCCTGCTGCGCATCGCCACGCAGCAGCCGGTGCTCTTTGTCATGGAAGACCTGCACTGGGTCGATCCGACCACGCTGGAATTCCTCACCCTCCTGGTCGATCAAGGCCCCACCGCCCGTATCCTGGCGCTGTGGACCTTTCGTCCCGACTTCAGCCCGCCCTGGACGGGACGCTCGCATCTCACCCAGGTGACGCTGCCGCGCTTGCCGCGTCAGCAGGCGACGGAGATGACCGGGCGGGTGGCCCACGGCAAGGCCTTGCCAGCCGAGGTCGTGGAGCAGGTGGTGGCCAAGACCGATGGCGTGCCGCTGTTTGTGGAGGAGCTGACCAAGATGGTGCTGGAGTCAGGCCTGCTCCAGGAGCGGGAGGACCGCTACGAACTCACAGGTCCCCTGCCCCCGCTGGCCATTCCCACCACGCTGCACGACTCGCTGATGGCGCGGCTGGACCGCCTGGCCACGGTGAAGGGCCTGGCGCAACTCGGGGCAACGCTGGGACGTGAGTTTTCCTATGAACTGCTGCAGGCCGTCTCCCCGTGGGACGAGGAGACCTTACAACGGGGGCTGCACCAGTTAGTGGAGGCGGAGTTTCTGTACCAGCAGGGGCTGCCGCCACAGGCGACGTATCTCTTCAAGCATGCCCTGATCCAGGACGCGGCCTATCAGTCCTTGCTGCGCAGCACCCGCCAGCAGCACCATCAGCGCATTGCCCAGGTGTTGGAAGAGCGCTTCCCGATCTCTGCGAGACCCAGCCCGAGCTGCTGGCCCAGCACTACACCGAGGCGGGCCTTACGGCGCAAGCCATTCCCTACTGGCAGCAGGGCGGGCAGAGCGCGCCATCGAGCGCTCGGCCTATGTCGAAGCGATTAGCCATCTCAGGCGCGGCCTGGAACTCTTCAAAACCCTCCCAGATGCATGCCGAGCGCGCCCAGCAAGAACTCACCCTGCAACTCGCCCTGGGTGCGCCACTGTTGGCCGTCAAGGGCCATGGTAGCCCCAGAAGTGGAACAGACCTACGCGCGAGCCCGGGAGCTGTGTCAGCAGGTGTGGGAGACGTCCCAGCTCGTCTCGGCCCTGCTGGGATTATTCGCCTTTTTATCTCGTGCGGCCAGAGTTCCAGACCACACGGGAACTCGGGGAGCAGCTCTTCACTTTGGCCGAAAATGTCCAAGACCCAGGGCTCTCCTGTCGTGGCGCACCGGATGCTGGGGACGACCCTGTTCTATCTCGGCGAGGTGTCCGCGGCCTGCGAGCGTCTCCACCAGGGCCTGGCCCTCTATATACCGCTCAGCAGCATCTGCTTCATGCCTATTTCTATGGCCAGGATGTGCAGGTCTATTGCCGTGTCTATGCGGCCATGGCTCTGTGGTTGCTGGGCTACTCCAGAGCAGGCCCCAGCACCATCCAGCAGGGCACGCACGCAGGCGCTGGCGCACCCTTTAGCCAGGCGGTGGCCCTGGACCACAGTGCCTGGGTCCATCAATATGCCGCCGGGAGGCGCCTCTGGTCCAGGAGCGGGCAGAGGCGGCGCTGGTGCTGTCTCGTGAGCAGGGTTTGCCATGTATGTGGCGATAGGCACAGTGCTGCCGGGCTGGGGCCTCGCGAAGCAGGCGCAGCAGGAGAGGAGGGCATCGCCCAGATATGCCAGGGTCTGGCTGGCATGCCGCAGCGTAGGCTTAGAGCTGTTGCGGCCGTATTTTCCTGGCCATGCTGGCTGAGGCTTATGGGGACGCCGGGCAAATCGACGCCGGGCTGGCAGTGCTGCTAGCTGAGGCCCTGGCGGTGACGGAAAACACCGGCGAGCGTTGCTGGGAGGCGGAACAGTATCGACTGCAGGGCGAGCTGTTGCGGCGCCCGCGCCGATGCGTGGCAGGCGGAGAGCGTGTTTTCGTCAAGCCCTCGAGATTGCTCGTCATCAGCAAGCCAGGTCGTTGGAGCTGCGAGCCGCTATGAGCCTGAGCCGACTGTGGCAGCAGCAGGGCAAGCGCACCGAGGCCCGCGACCTGCTGGCACCCATCTACGGCTGGTTCACCGAGGGCTTTGACACCGCTGACCTCCAGGAGGCCAAAGCGCTGCTTGATGCACTCGCGTGAGAGCGAGGTGAACTTATGGCCCAGTCCCACGCCCCTGTCCGTGCCCCCGAATTTCCCGAGGGCATGCAGTGGTTGAACACCGACAGGCCGCTGCGCCTTGCCGACCTGCGTGGCAAGGTGGTGCTGCTGGATTTCTGGACTTACTGCTGCATCAATTGCATGCATATCATCCCTGACATTGACCGCGCTGGAAAAGAAGTATGCCAGGGAGCTGGTGGTCATTGGCGTGCATTCGGCAAAATTCCAGAACGAAGGCGACGTGGCCAACATCCGTCAGGCGATCCTGCGCTATGAGATCCAGCATCCGGTGGTCAACGACCGCGACTTTCGTATCTGGCGTGCGGTATGCGGTGCGGGCCTGGCCAACGCTGATGGTGGTCAGGCCCGATGGCTACGTTCTGGGGCATCTCTCCGGTGAAGGCCATCAGGAAGTCCTCGAACGCGTCATTGATGAGCTGATCGCTGGAGGCCAAGAGCCAGGGCACTCTCAACGATACACCGCTGCACTTTGCTCTGGAAAAAGACCATGCACGCCAGTGGCGCCCTCTCCTTCCCCGGCAAAGTCCTCGCCCATGCGCCTTCGCAGCGACTCTTTATCGCGGACTCCAACAACAACCGCATTGTCATAGCCGACCTCGATGGGAAAGTGTTAGACGTCGCCGGCAGTGGTGCTCTTGGGAAGACCGACGGGGATTTTCACGCGGCCACGTTCAACCATCCCCAGGGTATGGCCCTGGATGGCAACATCCTGTACGTCGCCGACACCGAAAATCACCTTGCTGCGTCGGCTCGACCTGCAAGCCCGTACCGTGACCACGATTGCTGGGACTGGCGCACAGGCGCGCAGCGTCAATGTGCCTGGCACCGGGCACACAGGTAGCCCTCAACTCCCCTGGGACCTGACACATCATCGGCACGCAGTTGTTCATTGCCATGGCTGGCCCGCATCAGGTGTGGGTGATGAACCTGGAAACTGCCTACCTCGAGCCCTATGCCGGCAGTGGCCGGGAGGACATCATCGACGCCCCGCGCCTGCAAGCCGCCATGGCCCAGCCGAGTGGCATCACCACCGACGGCACGCTCCTGTATGTGGCAGACAGTGAGACCGAGTGCGATCCGTGCTGTCAGTCTTGGCATCAATGGCACGGTGCAGACCATCGTCGGCGCAGGGCTCTTTGAGTTCGGCGACAAAGACGGCATTGGCAAGGAGCAGGTGCGGTTGCAGCATCCCCTCGGGGTGACCTATCACGACAACATCCTCTATGTGGCCGGATACCTACAACCACAAAATCAAGAAAATTGGCCCGCAACAGCGACATCGACCACCTATCTGGGCAGCGGCAAAGCCCGGGCGCCGCGACGGCCAGGAGCCGGAGTTTTACGAACCCGGTGGTCTGAGCCTTGCGGCTGGCAAACTGTACATTGCCGACACCAACAACCACGCGATTCGTGTGGCGGATCTGGCAACTGGCGAGGTCTCGACGCTCGCCCTGCGCGGCCTGGCAGCGCCACTGGCCGTGGCTGGCTTTAGTGGCACCAATTTTGAGGCTGACGAAGTCATCAAGGTCGCGCCACAGCAGGTCAAGGCTGGTGCGGCAGGGAAGATTCTTATCAACCTGCACTTTCCCGAGGGCTATCATCTGAACCCACGCGCGCCGCTGCACTACAGCGTCAGCGTCAGCGGTGAGGCGTGACCATGGCCGAGGCGGACCGCATGGGCCAGGCGATAGCGCCGCCGCTGCCACTGGCCATTCCTTTCCAGGCTGCCGCTGGTACCCATCAGGCCACGGCTGACATCGACATGACCTTCTACTACTGCCGTGAGGACGACACCGGCGTGTGTGTCATCCAGTCGGTACGCTGGCAGGTACCGCTGCACATTGCTCCCGACGGGAGTGCTAGCGAGGCCGTGATATCCTATAAGGCAGAGGTGCCGGCGGTGCAAAAGCAATTGTAAGAGGCAGTGCAACAACTCCTTCGTGTCTGCTGCGATGCAAGAAAGGCCAGCGCCATGGTAACAGCACGCGAGTTTTGGCGTTCAACGGTCAACGACTTCAATCCACTCGGCCACGCCCGGAGGATGTGGCGAGTTTTTCTCGTAGATCGTCACGAAGACGATCCAACTCGCAGCCTGCTTGAAAGGTTAAAAGTCGGTCTGCTCAACAGCATTGGACAGCCACAAACCTACAAAGGCATTGCTGACGGGGCATCGCGGCAGCGGCAAAAGTTCGGAATTGATGCGCACCGGGCAGGATTTGAGTGCACGATTTCTTTGTCGTGTGGTTTGATGCTGAACAAAGCCTTGCAGACACCGCGACTCATTTGGAAGTGCTGCTTGGTATGGGCCTCGCAGTTCATGCTGCTGCTCAGTGCCGCAGGTCTCAACCCTGCTGACCGGCTTGCCAACGACCTGGTCAAAAGCCTGGCTAAATTTGTGCGGAAGTACGAAGAGCGCAAGGGTTTTACCCTGAAATTGGACCAACTCCTCAAACAGGTGTTTGCCATAGCGCTCGTCGCCGGGGCCAGCGCCGTAGGCGGACCACCAGCAGCCCCAGCCGCAGGGGCAGCCGTTGTTGGGGCAGGACAAGTATTTAAAACTTTCCGCATCGAACTCAACGTCCGCGACGATCTCGTGAAGACCTTGGAGCTACCGGCGAACCGACAAGAGGTCATTGGAGCCTTAAATGAGATCATTGAGGACGTCCAGGACAAAGCTGGCAGGCCTGTGGCTCGTCATTACGGACGGTCTCGACAAAGTATCGGCTACTCGGGCGCAACTGCTCTTTGCCGAGAGTGCCCTCCTCACCGAACCATCTTGCGCTCTGTGTGTATGCCGCTCCCATAGAGTTTTACCACCGCGTAGGCGTTGAGCAAGCGCTGAATCGCTTCAACGACTTGTGCTATGTTGCCGAATCTGCCAGTGTACAAACGTCCACCTTTGGGTGACCATTGGAAGCTGGAGCGCGAGACAAATGAGGATGGTATGCAGGTGATGCGGAAAGTGGTCACCAAACGATTCGAGGCGCGCGGGAAGGCTGTTGATCCTCTTGTGACACCGCCAGGCCCTGGACGTACTTGTCAGGATGAGTGGTGGGGTGATGCGTGAGTTGGTACGCTCGTTCCGCGATGCTGCGACGTTTGCACAGTTGCGTGATAAGATGCAGATTGATGAGACGATAGCGCGTGATGTGGTGAATCAGAGGCGGCAAAGTATTGCCCCGCAACTCAATACTGAACATCGCCAGGTGCTGCAGCGTGTGCTGCGAGAAGGGACGCTCAGCGGTGGCCAGTCTGCAGCGGTAGAAGACGAGCTGCTGCGCGGTCTCCACCTGCTTTCCTACCGCGATGACCGTGATACCTTCTGGTTTGATGTGCATCCAACCGTCTTGCCGTTGCTGTAAGGTCGACGGGAGTAGTTATGCCGGCTTTTAACGAAACGATTGAGCACCTTGCTATCTATATTGAACAGGCAGAAGGCGCGCTTGATCCTCATCGCTGTCTGCGACGATACCGTGTTGCGGAGGCATGCTGTGGACAAGCTGCGTCAGCGTCTGTCCCCGGACATCACGCTACGTGAGTTTTGCTACGATACTGAGCACCTCAGTTTACTCGAGGGCACCACTGAAGCCATAGCCTCGGACGATGGCTCGGCCTGCGGTGTCGGTGACTGGAGCTTGAAGCGCTGCCACGAGACAAGAGGACGGAGGCGATCCAGCTCCTGAATAGCCAACGGAACCACTTCGGGCGTACGAACATCGCCGTCATTCTGTGGGTGAATCAAGCAACACTGGCCGACATCGCCACCTCGGCGGCTGATTTCTATTCCTGGAGTAGTAGAACGCTTCTTTATTGAACCACCATTAGAGTGGAACGTGCTGGAAAGCATGCGTCGGAGTTACCCGGAAGCTCTGGTCTCGCATAATGAGTTCGTGAACTTGCAGGGACTCGCGCCCATGCGTGGCGGACAGATCGTGCAGATGCGCATGGAGGACGTCTTCATTCCACTGCGCGCTGAGCACGTCGCGCAGCCCGCGGAGGAAGAAACACGGACGTTACGCTCTCTCATGCTCAAGCGGCAAGAGATTGATGAAGAGCCAGGTCTGCCGGAGCCTATCGGCTGATGTAGAACGCTATATGCTTGAGACCCGGCGCGAGGCGAAACCACGTCGCGTTGAGATCCTCGAATTGTTGCAGGAACGCCGTGCCGTCATACTCGGCGACCCTGGGCGGGCGAAGACTCACGTTACTACGCTACGTGGCCTATACCCTGGCCAGATCGAACGTCTCCGATACCCAGTCGGACATCATCAAGCATACTCCCTGACCTGGCTAGAGACCCTGCCAGTGTACATCCGCATTGGCGAAGTATGCGCAGCATCTCCAGAGCCATCCTGAGGCCACGCTTGATGCCTTTGCGCCCCGCTTCCTGTCAGGCACGCCAACTACCACCCTGGCCGACGAACTCCTCAACGACGCAATGGCTCGGGGGGCGTTATCTTCCTACTAGATGGTCTGGATGAAATTATTGACACTCAGCAGCGGCGTGAGGTGGCGCAACGCCTTGAGCAGTTCGCCCGGACTCATCCATCAATGTCGTGCTGCGTGACATCGCGTGTCGTTGGCTACCGTGAGGCAGCAGCTCTAGAGGAGAGTTTGCGCAGTTTACCATCAGCCCATTTGACGATGCGTGAGATTGCACGCTTCGCGCAGCGCTGGTATACGGCTCTGGGGACACCCGCACAGTGCGGAGAGACTGGTGCAGGCGATTCAGGCCAGTCCCTCGATCCGCCGCCTGGCATCGAAGTCCACTGCTGCTGACGGTCATTGCACTTGTGCTCTGGCGCGGTGCCAGGCTGCCCGACCATCGCGTCACCCTATATCGCCTGGCTGCTGAGACGCTCGTGGATCAGTGGATGAGCCACCGACGTGTCAGCCCCGAAAGGTTGGGACGCACCAGAGGCCATCGCATCTCCTCTTGCCAGCAGTTGCCTGGTACATCTGCACCATACAACGTCCACCGGGCTTATTGGGCAAGAAGCGTTGCATAGCCTCTCGTTGATGTGCTACAGCAGCACGACCCTGGCATGAGTGAGCGTGACGCGCATGCCCGTGCGTCGCAGTTCCGCCGCAATGTCAGCGAGTTTAGTGGCATTTTTCTGGAGCGCGGTCTCGATCACGATGGCCGTAGTATCTACGGCTTCCCTCCATCTGACTTTCGAGGAATATTTCGCCGCTCTCTGCCTGGCCGATAGGGTGGCAGCGCGAGGGTGAAGCATGTGCTCAAACCACTGCTGCACAATCCCCGCTGGAATGAGATTATCCTCCTCACCGCCGGGCACCTTGGGTGAGTTTAGCCCAGTACCAGGCGACGCGATTCATATGGACGATCCTTGAGATGAAGAGTGAGTACGAGAATATCCTGCACCGCGACTTGCTCATGGCGGTACGATGCCTGGCTGATGATATACGTGTGGATGCTGAGTTACGTCGCACAGTGTTGTCACAACTGCTCAAAGTATACTTTGCGCCCAAATCGTCTCCTACGCTGCAAAGATGACATCAGACAGGCATGCTCACGACTGAGCGGTACAGACGGTTTCGGGGCAGAACTGTCAAAAACTGGCCGAATGTCTCGCTAACCGCCGTAAGAGCATACGCCGAGGCGGCCGCCAGAGCGCTGGGGCAGCTGGGCGCGACTGCGGCGCCGCCGGAGGTCCTGACGGCCTTGCTCCACGCCCTGGCCGATCGCGGAGGCAACCGTGCGCCAGGCGGCTGCCGGAGCGCTGGGGCAGCTGGGCGCGACTGGCGGCGACCCCGAGGTCCTGACGGCCTTGCTCCACGCCCTGGCCGATCCGGACCAGGAATTGCGCGCTGTGTGGCTGCCTGGCGCTGGGGCAGCTGGGCGCGGCGGCGGCGACCGCCGCAGGTCTGACGGCCTTGCTCCACTAGCCTGGCCGATCCGGACCTAGATCATGCGCTGGGCGGCTGCCTTGGCGCTGGGGCAGCTGGGCGCGGCAGCGGCGACGCCTGGAGGTCCTGACGGCCTTGCTCCACGCCCTGGCTGGATCACGGACGCAACCGTGCGCACGGCGGCGGCCGGGCGCTGGGGCAGTTGGGCGCGGCGGCGGCGACCCGCGGAGGTCCTGACCGGCCTTGCTCCACGCCCTGGCTGATCGGACGCAACCGTGCGCACGGCGGCGGCCCGGGCGCTGGGGCAGCTGGGCGCGGCGGCGGCGACCCCGGAGGTCCTGACGGCCTTGCTCCACGCCCCGGCCAATCCGGACGCAGACGTGCGCTAGCGGCGGCGTGCCACGGGCGCTGGGGCAACATGGGCGGCAGCTGGCTGGCGACGGCGCGAGCGTCCTGACGGCCTTGCTCCACACCCTGGCTGATACGGACGCAAACGTGCGCCGGGCGGCGGCTTGGCGCTGGGGCGACTGGGCGCGGCGGCGGCGACCTCCGAGGTCTGGCAAGCCTTGCTCCACACCCTGGCTGATCCGGACGCAGCCATGCGCACGGCGTGGCCGGGCGACGCGCTGGGCAGCTGGGCGCAGCGGCGGCGACCTGCGGAGGTCCTGACGGCCTTGCTCCACTGGCTGATCCGGACGCAGCCGTGCGCGGCTCGGCGGCTTGGGCGCTGGGGCAGCTGGGCGCGACAGCGCGACCGCGGAGGTCTGACGGCCTTGCCCACACCTGGCTGATCCGGACGCAGGCGTGCGCGGCGGCCGCGGGCGGGGGCAGCTGGGTGCGGCACCCGCGGAGGTCTGACGCTTGCTCCATACCCTGGCCAATACGGACGCAGCGTGCGCGGCGGCGGCTTGGGCGCTGGGGCAGCTGGGAGCGGCGGCGGCGACCGCGCAGGTCCTGACGGCCTTGCTCCACGCCCTGGCCGATACGGACGCAAGCGTGCGCCGGGCGGCCGCAACGGGGTGCAAAGGCTCTCAGGTTACGTTCGCGCTTCCAGATCGGTCTGCAATGGTGCAGCTCTTTGCTCCCCTTGCCCGCAGTAGCGATGCGGAGTCCCGGGATGTAGGCTACGTGAGCCTGCGTAACCTGCTGGCAACAGAGCCAGTATCAGATATGTCTCCTGCTCTCGCAGGTCTGCAGTGAGCGATGGGCTGCGCGCCGAGATTGAGAGTAGGTGGATGGGAAGAACTGCATTGGAGGTACGTCTAGACCATAGGCTGCTGGTATCGCTTAGCATTGCTGGAGGCATTGACTGAAGAGAGCGTTCTGTGATATCCACACAGATACTAATGATAACCCAGGCCCTCACCCTGTGATAAAACCCTCTCCCGGAGGGAGGGGAGACCGTGAGCGGAGGGGAAAGATGATCGTGAGCCGTCGGGGGTTCTGTGCAGTTTTGGCGTGTTTTGCGTTCGTCCTTACTGGCGTCTGCAGTGCAGGGGAGATTACGCCAGAAGAAAAAGCTGCGGCCTTGAAGGAAAAAGAGGTCACCTACTATACTGCCGCGGCCACCGGACACACCACGAAGGTCAAGGCAGAGGCGGAGAAGGCCCTCGGTATCAAGGTGAACCTGGTGCGCCTGAGTTCTGGGCTGGTCTACAATCGGGCCGTGAAGGAATTTGAAACGGGTGTGCATGCCGGCTGATATCATCGAGACGTCGGTGATCGACCACTTCTGTCGATATGAAGAAAAAGGGCATGCTGCAACCTTTTACGCCGACGTCAGTTACACTCTATCGTAGTCCCGAGTACTACGATCCCGAACACTACTGGCACGCCTCACGTCTCGGTTTAGGCGCCATTACACTACAACAAGGAACTGGTCAAGGGCGACATGATCCCACAGGACCTGGAAAGACCTCACCAACCCGAAGTATAAAGACAAGCTGGTGCAGGGGCCATATCAAGGCCAGCGGCACGTCGGCCATTCTGGATTTCTTCCTGGTGAAGCTCTACGGCTGGGAGTATTTTGAGAGTCTGCTCAAGAACAACATTCTTGACGCACCAGTCATGCGACCAGGCCAATCTACTGGCGAGCGGCGAACGCCTTGTTGATCTGTGTGATAATCAGATGACGGCACCAGCACAAGAGCAAGGGATGCCGATCGCGACAGTGTTTCCCGAGGATGGCGTGTTTGTGCAGGTGGGACCTCATTGCGTTGCTGGCCAAGGCGCCGCATCCCAATGCTGGCAAACTCTTTATCGACTGGCTCACCTCGCCAGCGGGCCAGACGATTCATGTCACTGGCGGCATTTTGTCGCCGCTGGAAAGCCCGGACGTCAAATACCCACCGGGTTTCCCGATGTCAAGTCACTTAAATTACTGATCCCAGACCCGAAAGAAGTGGGAGAATGGTTGCAAGGGGCGCGCGAAAAGTTCTCTGAGCTTTTTGGCGGCTAAGTGCTGCGCACGGCAATTGCCCGCCAGTTTGGCGGGGTGAGTTATGAGGGGGCACCATGATCGGGCGAGCGCCGGAGCGCACTGTACCAGGAGCTGAGTGCATGGGAGGTAGAGACGACCAGGCTGTCACAACGGCCGAGCTGGCTGAGCCGGGTTGCACCATGGCTCTCGCCTCAGGGGCTCCTCTGGGTGCTGATCACGGTGATCCTGGCGGTGCTGGTGCTCTTGCCACTGTATCATCTCCTGCTCGAAGTGTGCGCACGCCTGCCGGTTTCTCTCCTGGCAAACTATGCCCAGATTACTCAGTTAAAGCGTTTTCATGAAGCACTGCTCAATTCGCTGCTGCTCAGCCTCTATCTGTGCGGTGCTGGGCATGCTCCTGGGCACACCGCTGGCGTGGCTGGTGAGTCGTACCAACGTTCCGAGGCCGTGGAGTGATTCGTCTCTGTGTGCTCGGCGCTTTTGTGACGCCAGGGTTTGTCAATGCACTCTCCTGGACATTACTCGCCGGGCCAAATGCTGGCCTCCTCCAACAAAGCTCTGGATGTCCCTGACCGGCGCCAGTAGTGGTCTGATCAACATTTTCTCCATGCCAGGCCTGGTCCTCGTGTCGCTCGCCACCATCTACCCGCTGGCGTTTCTCTTCATGTACAACGCCTTTGAGATGCTGGATAGTGAGATGGAAGAAGCCGCACGCATTCTCGGAGCGCGCACCTGGCGCATCCTCCTGACCGTGACGCTGCCACTGGCACGACCGGCGCTCATCGCTGGCTTTCTCATGATGTTCCTGGAGACGCTCATCCTGTACGGGGCACCGGCCTTTATCGGCGTGCCGGCGCGCATCTACGTGATCACCACACAACTCTGGTCGCTGTTCGAATATCCGCCCGGGATTGGCCTGGCCGCGGCCCTGTCCCTGCCGCTCTTGCTCATCACCGCAGTATTGCTCTGGGTGCAGCGGCGCGTGCTGGCGCAACGCAACTTTGCGACCATTCGTGGCAAGGGGGCCGAAACGGCAGCGCATCAATCTCGGGTGGTGGCGGTGGCCGAGCCTGGCCCGGGGCGCTGGTGGTCATAGTCCTGACGTTCGTCCTCCCAATGTCGTGTTGCTGAACGCCTCGTTCCTGCGCCAGTCATTCCGCGGCTTCTCGTTCGCCAATCTGACGCTCAGGAATTATGCCTTTGTCCTGTTCAGTTATGAGGCTGGCATGCTCTCCATACGCAATAGCCTGGTGACCTCGGGCCTGGCCGCGAGCCTGGCTGTAGTCCTGAGCGCCATTGCCGCCTATCTCGCGGAGCGCAAAATTGTCCGCCTCGGGGGGCTCCTGGCGTTCCTGGCCATGTTGCCGCTGGTGATTCCTGGTATGGTGTTCGCCGTGGGCCTGTTTGCCGCGTACAGCACCGGGCCGATTATTCTCTACGGGACGCTCTGGATCCCTCTTCATGGCGTATCTGACCAAGCACTTGCCATTTGCGTTTATGAGCTGTAAGTCGGCCCTGGCGAGTGTGCATCTGGAGCTGGAGAGTGCGGCGAGTATCTTAGGAGCTTCACGGCTGCGAGGTCCTGCGCGATATCGCCGGGCCTCTGATGAAGAACGGTCTGCTGGCTTGGCTGGATCCTGGTCTTTATCCCCTCGCTCAAAGAGCTGAGCGCCTCGAGTGCTGCTCTACAACTCAAAGACCACGGTCATCCCCACGGCGATCATGGACGCCTACCTCCTACCGCAGTGGGAAGCGGTAGCGGCCCTGTCAGTGCTGTTGCTGGTGATCAATGCGGTGGTGGTCGTGGTCGGTTACCGGTTTATGGGTGGCACTATGTTCGGCCAAAGTTCATGAGAGCATGCGTATGACCACAGCGATCCCTCAGTCCTCGTCTCGGCTCGCGCTCAGGCTGCTGCTAAAACGCAAAATCAATGCCACCTGGCTTGTGCTGGGTGGCGCCGGGGTCGGACTCCTCGGCGCGGCACTGTCATGATGCATGCTTCCTCCGCACGGCTTTTGTCCCATGTGGCGCGGTCTGCATCTATCTGTTTCTGTATGCTCCCCTGCTCGTTTTGATGGCGTTTTCGTTCACGCCATCCGAATACAGCGTGCGCTGGGAGGGGTTCACGTGGCGCTGGTACCAGGCTGTGTGGCAGAATCAGCCCATCCAGGAGGCGCTGCTCGTGAGTCTGATGGTGATCCATTCCAGCCGTGCTGATCGCCACGGCCATCGGCACCATGACAGCGCTGGCCCTGTATCCGGGCGCGCTTCCTGGCAAGGACCTGTTGCAGGGTCTCCTCTACATCCCGCTGATCATGCCATCGCTCGTCATGTGGCATTGCCCTGCTGCTCTTTTTCGTGGCCATCAACCTGCCGCTCGGGGTACTGACGATTGTCTTGGCGCATGTCGCCTTTTCTATTCCGCTCACCACCCTGGTGATCCTGGCCCGTATGCAGCGCATCGACCCGACGCTGGAAGAGGCGGCCATGGACCTGGGAGCCGACGAGTGGACCACCTTCTGGCGCGTCACCTTGCCACTGCTCAGACCTGGCATTAGTGGCTGCCGCCCTGCTGGCTTTCCCTGGTCGTTCAACGACTTTGTGATTACGTTCTTTGTGGCTGGGGTTGGTGCCGTCGACCTTGCCCCTGCGCATCTACTCCATGATCCGCCTGGGTGTCTCGCCTATGGTGAATGCGCTCCGGGACATTGATCGTCGTCATCCCTTGCTCGGTGGCCATCCTCGGGAACTCTGGTGGCCCAGCGACTGGGTGTAAAGGAGGCATCAGCGCGTCGTATGTCGCCATCTGCCAGTGTCGGAACTCGTCCACGTCACCAAACGTTTCTCACGCTGCCGTGGCGGTACACGATCTCACTCTGACCATCTACCAAGGCGAATTCTTTGCCCTCCTCGGGCCAGCGGCTGCGGCAAGACCACCACGTTGCGCCTGATTGGTGGGCTGGAAACCCCTGACAGCGGTGAGATCCGCATTGGCGGCGCCGTGGTGAACGACCAACCGCCCTATGCCACGCAAAGCCAATATTGTGTTTCAACATTATGCCCTGTTCCCGCATCTCACCGTGCAGGACAACGTCGCCTTCGGCCTGCGGGTGCAGAGCAGACGCTTGCCCGAGGCGGAAGTCACGCAACGTGTCAAGGCCGGAGCTCGACCTGCGTGCAGTTGGCCGGTTTGGAGACGCGCCGTCCACACCAGCTCAGCGGCGGACAGCAACAACGCGTGGCTCTGGCGCGTGCACTGGTGCTGCAGCCCCACGTGCTCCTGCTGGACGAGCCCGCGGGAGCCCTGGATCGGCAGTTGCGCAAGGCCATGCAGACGGAGCTTCGGCGTATCCAACGTGAGGTCGGGATGACGTTTCTCTACGTGACGCATGACCAGGACGAAGCCCTCAGCATGTCTGACCGCATGGCCGTGATGCGCCACGGGCGCCATCGAGCAACTGGGCACACCGCAGGACATCTTTCAGACTCCGCGCACCAGATTCGTGGCGGAGTTTATGGGGGCGGCGAATATTTTCACGGGTCGGGTGCTGGCCAGGAAGGAGCACATCGTGCACCTCGAAACGCCTTCTGGGCCTGCGGGCTGGTATGTCAGTGCGCCGCGGCGGTATCGGTTGGGCGCGTCGCTCAGCGTGGTGGTGCGTCCTGACGTGGTGCAAGTCGTGCCGCACGGGTGGACGCTGGACAGGAGACAACGCCTTTCCCGGCATAGTGACGCACCAAGACCTATCTGGGAGAAGTGACCGCCTTGACTGTGGCGTTGCCGGGAGGTGACACGCTGCTGTGTCACGTGCCGAGCCGTCTCGAACAGCAGTTTGGCTACCAGGAAGCCACGGCGGTGCTCGTTGGATGGCAGGCACAAGATGCGTCATGTGTTGCAGGAGTGAGAGGTGCAGGGAGACAAGGCGGACTGGCGCTGCGTGCAAAGACGCACTGCCAAAGGGTAGAGGAAATCGCATCTCATGCGGTCGCAAGCGACTTTTTCGGCCACGCTGTGGATGATCGGCCTTATCGTCGTGGGGTGTGTGTCGTATGCACCCTTCCCAGGCTCAGTGCCCAGGGCACGCGCTGGGAACACTACATGGCTGAAGGGGCCAAAGCGTACCAGAACGGCCAGGAGACCAATGCCGAGATGTTTTATCTGGCAGCGCTCGAGGACGTGCAAAACGCCGGCCCTGAAGACCCACGCCTCGCCGCGACGCTGAACACACTGGCGGTACTGTACCACAGCCAGAGAAAATACGCCCAGGCCGAGCCACTCTACCAGCGTGTCTTAAAACTCCTTGAGCAAACCATTGGTCCGGACCATCCCACCCTGGCCACGACACGCTGAACAACCTGGCGGTGGTGTACGAAGCCCAAGACAAGTATGATGAAGGCTGAACCGCTCTACCAGCGCGCCCTGGCGCTGATTGAGCATACGCTTGGACCAGAGCATCCCAATCTGGCCGCTGCCCTCGATAACTATGCTGATCTGCTGCGCAAGATGCAGCGCGAGGCTGAGGCTGAAACTGCGGAGGCTCGCGCCAAGGCGATCTGGGCCAAGCAGAAACGTGAGCCGGGCGGGAAGTAAAGCTTGGGCGCCTCACTAAGGAGACATAAAGATGGGGCGTTTGCTCCTGGTCTTGGGAGGAGCCCGTAGTGGGAAGAGTGCTTACGCGCAACGGCTCGCCCAGAAGTTGGGTGGGGATGACGTGTTCTTTGTGGCTACTGCAAGAGGCGTGGGACGAGGACATGGCGCAGCGCATTGCCCGACATCAACAGGAACGTCCCGCTGCCTGGCGGACGTTAGAAACACCGCGCCAGGTGGGACGCGCCATAGCTCTCCACCTGCACGATACGGCTGTGGTGCTGGTCGATTGCCTGACGTTGCTGGTGAGTAACACGCTCCTGCACTGCGGCGCATCCCCTGATCCCGCAGCAGCTGAAGCGGCCGTTCAGGAGGAAGTCACAGCGCTCGTGCAGACCTGCCAGACGTCTGCGGCAACCCTGTATTGTCGTGAGCAATGAAGTCGGACTAGGGCTCGTACCCGACAATCCCCTGGGCCGGCTGTACCGCGACCTGCTAGGGAGAGCCAACCAGACGCTTGCAGCCCGGGCTGAGGCAGTCTACTTCATGGTCGCCGGGCTGCCGGTGGACGTCAAAGCCCTGGCGAGTCCTGCATGGCTGCAGTCGCCAGGGCCATACTCATACCCCTAATCTGCCTCGGCTTCGACTTCGGCGTGAGTTTGGGGCACGGGTTCCAGCACAGCCTGTGGGTGCTGAGCCGGAGCGCGACGTCTGGAAGAGTGCGCCGATATCGTCGAAGATCGAATAGGCCACCGGCGTGACCAGGAGCGTCAAGAGGAGCGATAGGGTCTGCCCCCGATGACCACCACGGCGACAGCACGACGTTCCTCAGAGCCTGGACCAGTCCCAATCGCCAGGGGCAGCATACCCGCCACCAGCGCCAGGGTAGTCATGAGAATCGGGCGCAGCCGGTCGCGGTTGGCCTGCATGATGGCTTCAGGCGCTCCAGACCACGCTGCGCGCAGCCTGTTCAGTGTGGTCGATCTGCAAGATGGCGTTCTTCTTCACGACGCCGAAGAGCACCAGTATGCCCAGCGCGGAGTAGAGGTTAAGGGTGTTACCGGTATACCAGAGCGACAGGAGGGCAAAGGGCACTGAGAGGGGCAGTGAGAGCAGAATGGTCAGGGGGTGCACCAGACTCTCGAACTGGCGAGGCGAGAATCATGTACATGAAAATCAGTGACAGTATAAACGCCCAGATGAACTCCACAAAGGTCTTCTCCAACTCCTTGCCACGCCCAGAGACCTTCGTGCTATAGGCGGCAGGCATGTTCATCGCTGCCGAGGCAGTGCGCAGCGCTTCGATGCGGTCGGCCAAGAGCATACCCAGGGCAATGCCAGAGCGCAGGCTCACCATGCGCTGCTTATCTATGCCGGTCGATACGCGAAGGACTTTGCCCCGGTACGAGCTTGACCAGACTGTCGAGCCGCACCAGGCCACCGCTCTGGCGGGGCACGTAGAGGCGCCAGATGGTATCGGGATCGTTGCGGTCGCCCGTCACGCAGACGCAGTTGCACGTCATAGTCCTCGTTGAGTGCCGGGTCACGGAAGCGTGAGACCTTCTCTTCACCACCCACCATGAGACGCAAAGCCCGCGCAATGTCCTCCGGTATCCACGCCTAAGTCAGCGGCGCGGGCCCGGTCGATCTCCACACGGAGTTCAGGCTTGTTGAGCTTGAGCGTGGTGTCCAGCGTCCACCAGGCCCAGGGTCTGCGGACTGGGAGCGCAGTTGCTCGGCATGAGCTGACAGCGTCTCGAGGTCGGGACCGCGGATGGCGAAGTCGATTTCAAAATTCCCGGCACCGATGTTGAACGACGGGAAATTGCGCGCCGCGGTACGCAGAGTCACGGAACTTTTGAGGCGACGGCGCACCTCCAGGATCATCTCGCGCTGGGTGTAATTGCCCCGGAACGCCTGCCCTGGATCGCCGGCCCAGAGGGCGTGCCACAGGCGTGTCAGTGAGAAGGTGCGCCCTTCGTGCGGCGCAATGCGTACGTAAGCATTCCCTGCGTTGACAGAGCCCAGAAAGCTACTCCCTGAGTTCGCCATCACCAACGTCACCCCAGGGATCGAGCGCAGCTCGGCACTCACCGCCTGCATGACCTCGTCCATGGCGGCGAGACTGGTGCCTTCTGGCGCGGTCACCGACTGACTTCAAACTCTGCCTCGTCCACATCGCTGGGGATGTACTCCTGCTTGAGGCCTTGTACAGCGGCACAGACGAAGCGATGACCGCGAGCGCCACGAGCGCCACGAGGAACCCGAAGCGCATCGAGAGGCCAGCATCCCCGTGTACGACCAATCGAGCCAGGCATAGAAACCGCGCCGCGAGTACGGCCGCGTCGTGGTCACCACCCGTGTCCCCGGCACGCAGTAAGCGCGCGCTCATCATCGGCGTCAGCGTGAAAGAGACCAGCAGGCTCACCATGACCGACACCGCCGCGGTGATGCCGAACTGGTAGAGGAAGCGTCCTGAGATGCTCGACATGAAGGACACGGGCACGAAGATGACCACCAGGCTCAGCGTGGTCGCCATGACCGCCAGCCCGATCTCCGCGGTCGCCTCGCGCGCCGCCTCGAACGGCCGCATCTTCTTCTCCTCGACGAAGCGGAAGATGTTTTCGAGCACGACGATGGCGTCATCGATGACGATGCCCACCATCAGCACCAGAGCCAGCATGGTGACACTGTTGAGGGTAAAATTCGAGCGCCCGCATCATGCCAAACGTCGCGATGACCGAGGTCGGAATGGCTACACCGGCGATGAACGTCGCGCGCCAATTGCGCATAAAGGCGAGGACGACCAGACAGGCCAGGATACTGCCCAGGACCAGGTGCGTATTGATTTCGTGCAGGGCCGCATGGATGTACTGTGACTGATCTCGGATGATCTCCACCTTGACGTCAGCCGGGAGCTGCGCCCTGACCCGTGCGAGGTTCTCCTTCACCGCGTTGATGACCTCGACGGTGTTGGCTCCGGACTGCCGCCGGACTTCCAGGATCACCGTTGGGGCGCCATCCAGACGCGCTGCAGTGCGTGGCTCCTTCGTGCCATCCTCCGCGCTGCCGATATCCTGGATGCGGATCGGCGCCCCATTCACCGTGGCAATCACCAGATTGTTAAACTCCCGTGGGTCGACGACCCGGCCCATGGTACGCAGCGTCTGTTCCCGCGCCCCCGCGGTGATGTTCCCGCCCGGCACGTCGGCGTTCTGGCGCACCACGGCGTTGCGCACCGCGGTGATCGGGATCTTGTAAGCCGCCAGGCGGGCCGCATCGATCCACACGTTGATGGCGCGTTTGAGCCCACCGACAATGGCCACCTCGCCGACGCCGGCAGAACGCTCGAGTTGGTCCTTCACCACTTTGTCCGCCAGCTCGGTGAGCTCGCGCCGCGAGCGGTCAGATGACAACGCCAGGAGCATGATCGGTGCCAGGTCATTGCTGAACTTCGAGATGAGCGGCGGGTCGGTTCCGGCGGGCAAGTCACGCAGGGTCGTCGCAATACGATCGCGCACGTCCTGGGTCGCCGTTTCGATGTCGCGTTCGAGGTTGAAGGTGATGATGATGATGGAGCTGCCCAGACCCGAGATCGACCATAGCTGGCTGATACCCTCAACCGTGTTGATCGCATCCTCGAGGCGCTGTGAGATCTGGGATTCCATCTCTTCTGGCGAGGCCCCTGGCAGTGTGGTGAGCACGCGCACGGTGGGCAGATCGACGGACGGAAAGCGGTCGACGCCCAGCCGCATATAACTGGCGGCCCCCACTACTACCAGGGCGAGAATGATCATGGCTGCGAAGATGGGCTGCCGGATACAGACTGCTACGAGCTTCTGCATGCGCTGCTTACTCCACGACGGTGACAGCCTGCCCTGATTGCAGGTTGCCCGGCTCCAGGATAACCGCCTCACCGACGGTCACCCCGCTCACGACTTCCGTCCATTCAGTCGTGCGACGCCGGGTGGTGATAGGCTTTTTCGACGGCTTTGCCGTCCTTCACGACGATGATTTTTTCGACCCCAGCAAAGTTGATGATGGCGCGTGTGGGGTACGGTGAGGGACATACCGCGGTCGTCAGTCACAATCTCGGCACGGGCAAACGAACCAGGCCGCAACGCACCATTGGCATTCTTGACCTCGGCTTCAATCATGAGCATACGATTCTGCGGTGTGATGGTCGGACTCAGCCGCGCGATATGCCCGGTATAGACGTTCGGATCGCCCTCGGTCGTGACCCGGACAGTCTGCCCCACACGGATGTTGGAGACCTCGCGCTCGGGCACTTCAGCGCGCAGGCGCAGCGGGTCCATGCGGACAATGGTGGCCAGAGGTGCCCCGGCAGCGAGATATTCTCCAACGCTGGCCCTCTTCTCCTGGATGGCCCCATCGAATGGGGCGTGCACGGAGACGTCAGCGAGCTGCTGGCGGGCGATTTCGAGTTCAGAGCGGCGCTGGGCGAGGACAGCCCGGCGGTTGTGGATCTCTTCGCGGGCGTCTTCGAGACGGCTGAGGGCAACCTTATACGAGGCCTCTGCAGTGTCGACCTGGGCGCGCGGAGTAATGCCTTGCTCGAGCAGCGCCGCCAGGCGATCGCGGTTGGCACGCGCTTCCTCCGCCAGCACACGTGCTTGCCTGACCGTAGGCTCGTTTGTTCCTGATCGATGTTATCGTTGGTCCCGGTTGTCGGTAATCCCAGGCGTACCCTGGCCTGGGCCATGGCCGCTTCCGCCTGCTGCACGCGCAGTTGGTAATCCTGCGGCTCGATCTGGGCAATCAACTGCCCGCGCTGCACGACACTGCCGAGATCGACGCGTGATGCTCCGCAGGCGCCCTGGGACTTTGACGCTGATGGTGGCCTGATCGAACGCCACGAGTGAACCAAGCGCGACGGTCGTGCGTTCGAGCGGTGCTGTCGACCACCCGCGCCACCTTGACCTGTTTCGGGGGCTGGGTCTTGCGAGCGTACTGGCCTCTTCGCGTGGGCGATTGCTGCTGGGCAGAGGCGGGGGCATCACCTGACAGGCCGTACAAACTCATCGCAATGATGGTACACCCACACCACACCAACCATCGCCAGGAAGTTCTCGGAAAGCCAGGATCGAATAAGCCAGCCATCCTGTCACATGTGCAAACTGCGCGGGCACTGGTGAGTCCTCCCCGGATATTGACACATGCATACTCGACCTCAACGTAGAATTTAAGACATCTTAAGTAAGACAGTTTGCCCTCCAGGTCAAGGGAAACTTTCGGATGAGTCTGACGAGCGCTTTGACGCTCGGCTATAATAGGCATCTGGCTAGGTGCCCGACACGACGGTGCCTGTTCGAGTATCATGAAGCTGTGAGTGTAATTATAATTATTTTTGTGCACTTCGCCGTAGTCGAGCGGCGGGCTGCCCTGCGGCACGGTCTACTCTGATTGGAAAGACGTTATGGCTGTCATCCGGCCTGATCGCACGCAGCTCACCTACGACATCGCCGCCTGGATCCTGGCTGGCGTGTCGCTTGTCCTCATTCTCAGCCTGCATGTGTTGCCGGCGCTCCTGGCCGGGCTCTTGGTGTACGAACTCGTGCACATTCTGGCTCCACGACTGAAGGTCGTCCGTATCCACCAGGAGCATGGCGATAGCTTGTCGCTGTGGCGATGCTGGCGACCGTGGTGGTCATGGGTATTGTCCTCGCGATTATCGGCATTATGGCATTCTTGCACAGTGAAGCAGGCAACCTGCCGCGGCTCTTGAAGCAGATGGCTGGACATTCTCGATAGCTGGCGCGCGGTGCTGCCGGCGTCGTTGAGCGACCTACCTCCTGAGGACATCGACGACCTCAAAGGACTCTTATTGTGGAAGGCTTTACGTCGGGCACGCTGGCGCCTTGCAGAAGATCGGTGCCGAGGCAGTGACGCATCGGCGCGCACATCCTCATCGGGTTGGGGATTGGTGCACTCGTAGCCCTCCACGAGGCGCACTCTGGCGACACCCTCGACCACTGGCACGCTCTCTGCAAGACGTGCTGCCGTCCGCCTCAGCGAGGCGTTTCGACGCATTGTGTTCGCACAGGTGCGTATCTCAGCCCTCAATACGGGGCTCACTGCCCTGTATCTTGTCGTCATCTGCCCATGTTTGGGGCACATCTCCCTTCACCAAGACGATGATCGTCGTGACCTTCTTTGTGGGACTCCTGCCAGTGGTAGGCAATCTGGTTTCCAATACGATCATCGTCGTCGTGAGCCTCAGCGTCTCCTCTCGGCTGCCATCGCCTCGCTGGTGTTCCTGGTCATCATCCACAAGCTCGAATACTTCCTGAACGCTCGCATTGTTGGCGCGCAGATTCATGCGCGCGCCTGGGAACTCCTGCTCGCCATGCTGGTGATGGAGGCGGCTCTCGGCATCGTCGGGGTCATCGCTGCGCCGATTTACTATGCGTACCTGAAGGATGAGCTCGTGAGCCGGGGCTGATCTAAATTGTGCCTCACCTCTACAGGCGCATGGCGTTCAGACCCAGGCGTGCGAGATCCTCGTCGCGCTGGCCGCTGGATAGCCTCCCACGCCAATGCCGCCCAGAATCACACCATCCTTGATAAGACCAGGCCTCCCTGTCCGAACGTGAGCTAGGGGTCGCCCATCTCGCTGATGCTGCGCCCCTGGCTGTGCAGCCGCTGGGCGTGGCCCCGGTATCCATCCCCAGGATGGCTGCCGTATAGGCCTTGCGGAGGGCGTGGCGACGGCTATACAGCCGGAGATTATCCATCGTGTTGTAGGCCAACAAGTTGCCCGTGGGGTCCACGATGGCCATGGCGACGGGTTCCTCGGGTAGTTGCATGGCCTGCTCAATCATGGCCTGCATGGCTGCCTGGATCTGCGTAAAACTGAGACATGGTCTGTCGGGCATCGGGCTCTCCTTCTTAAGCTGCTGGCGTACGTACTTGTCCACCGCTCCCGCGCTCCCAGCGCCATGTAGATGTCGCCATGGGCATCTACCCAACTGCCGTGGGCTGACAGGGAATCCCAGCGGGCTACGACGTTCCCATGCTTATCCATCAGGCTGACGCGTGGTGACAGTCCGTCCGCGCCGCCTTCGCTGATATAAAAAATACCGTCCCGGTCCATGGAAATGTCCAGGGGTCGGCGCATATCGGACCACATCGTGATGAACTGCCCATCAGCCGAGAAGACCTGGATGCGGTTATTTTCCCGGTCGCAGACGTAGATCGTTGCCCTCCTGGTCCACCACCAGGCTGTGGGGCAGGTGGAAGTGATTCGGCTCAGTCTTGCCCGGCTGGCCCCACGATGTGAGCAGCCGGCCATCGGCGGTAAAGCGATGCACCCGGGCATTGCGGTAGCCGTCCGTCACGTAGAGGTCGCCTGACGGTGCCGGGCACCATCTCCGTCGGATAGTTAAAGGGGCCAGCGGCGCGGGGCACGAGGCGCGCCGGACGCTCACAGCCCGGTGTCCGAATGCACCGCCACGATGGCCCAACACCTGGAGCGGTTTCCGTCCAGGGTGTAGGTGAGACACACGGAATCCTCCCGGTCGGTCAGATACACGATATCGTCGGCAATGTAGATGCCATGCGGATTGGCGAAGGCGCCAATGCCCCAGCAGCTCACGTAGGTGCCGTCCCGCTCGAAGACCATCACGGGCGGCTCTTTGCGCTGGAAGACGTAGACCCGGTCCGCGCGAATCAGTGGCGACAGCACTGGTATTGCCGAACGTCTGTCCTGGCGGCAGCTTCGCCCAGTTCTCGATGAGCTCGTATACGTATATTTGCCTGTCCCTACGGTTGCCATAGCTCTATGCCCTTCTCTGCGTAAGTCTGCCACTGGCGGCAGGAGCATTCCAGCCGCTACGACACGATTTATAGCACAATCGCGCCCCTTCACCACCCTAAAATAAACGGGTTGCGCAGCTACCGCAACGCGTATCCCCATGCTGATTGGTCACGGTGGTCTCCCGCACCACGAAACGCATTGTCCCAGACCGACCAGTCTTTTCGTACATGTCGACGAGGCAGGTCGAGTAGGTTAGCACGTCGCCAGGATAGACCACTCCATGAAAGACACGCACCTAGTACCCCGCATTGATGCCCGTGCCGTGAAAACCCATCTCGGGTGGGGCGATGGGGTGGGCGCCACGCCAGACGACAAACGTCGGCGGCGCAATGATGTCTCGATAGCCGCGGGCCTGGGCGGCGCTGTGGATCGGTGTAGACCGGATCCTTAGCGCCAATGATGTCAGCATACTCGAGCAGCATGGCACGCGTCACGTGCTGCTCGAAGCGGCCAAACTCTTTCCCCAATAGACTCCGATCCCAGCGCAGCATGTGCCTCCTTCTATTTTTCTGGAAGCCCGGGTGCCCGGCGTAACAGCACATACACGGCCCCAGCGCCGCCGTCCGTGAGCGGTGCCGTGGCGAAGGCCAGGACCAGACGACTGAGGCGACCATGACTCAGCCAGATGCGTACCTGCTCCTTCAGCACCGGACGATTGTCCTTCAGAGTTGAGTCCCCGGCCATGAATGAGCAGGACACACCGCTGCCCGGCTGCGTAGGCAGCGGTCAAAAACTGCTCCACAGCGACTTTGGCCTCTTCCACGGTGTGGCCATGCAAGTCGATATGCGCCTGGACCGCATAATCGCCACGGTGCAAGCGCTGCGCCAGACGTCGATCGACCCCTGGGGCAATGCCTTCCATATACTCATCCGTGTACTGAATCGTAAACTCCCCGCGCCCTTCGACGAAGTCCCGCAAGTCAGCCAGGGCTTCGTAGTCGTCAGCTCGGATAGAGCGGCTTTGGCGTCAGTGATGGCGGCTTCTCCACCCGGCCCCGTGGGTCTTTGGGCAACGGTGTCACACCGGCCATCTCTGCCAGAAACACGGCTTTCTCCCGCTGCATCAGGACCTTGGGCGACCGCGCTGGAGGCGGTGGCGGCGCGGTTGGTGCGGCCAGGCGGTGGCGCGGCTGGCGGCGTGCTACCGATGGCGTGCAACTGCTCTGCGCATATCCCGAAATGGGCTATGAAAAGGCTCCTCCCGCGGCCGTGGCGGGGCTGGCGGCGGGGCGGGTACGTGACTTTTTGCGTCTCCATGGTACGTATCCTGGCTGACGAGCGCTGACGGCTGATGCGCTTACATGTGCAGCTCGATCACATCCCCTTCCTGGACCACATAGTCGCGCTGGACCATCTGGCCATCGTATTTCTCCGTGCCCCCAGATGCGGGCGAATTTGAGGTTGGTCGCAAAATCTTTGTGCACCGTGGCTGCCACTTCAACGACGGTGCTGCCGCGTGGCATGGTGAAAGGCGCGGTCGAGGTCCGGTTTTTGCCAGGGGCTTTCGTATATACTCGGACAATGTCCAGCAGCGTGTAGAGTGCCCGACCGCAGCGCTGTCGAGGTTATGGCCGTGCGTGGCTGAGACCGCCAGGGTGGGCCAGCGCGTGCCGTACAGCTCCTGGAGGATGTCCCAGTTGTCCTTGCTGGCCAGCATATCATACTTGTTGCCAAGCAGCAGTGCCCGTCGCGGCACCACGCCAACGTCGAGGGCGTCCTGTTCCTCGGCAGTCAGCGGGCGGGCAGTCGGCAGGATTTTCCACTCCTGCAGGACCTCAGTGATCAGTTCTACGGCGTCCAGCACGCCAGGGTCACCCAGATCAACCACGAGCAGCAAGGCATCAGCATTGCGGGTAATTTGCGGACATCCAGGATTCCATGTACTCGTGGGAGATGGGTGGCATATCGACGAGCTGGAGCTGCACATTCTCGAAGCGTCATCATGCCCGGCATAGGCCGACGTGTGGTGAAGGGGTAGTCGGCCACTTCCGGTGCGGCTTTGGTGAGCGCGGCGAGCAGTGCTGACTTGCCGACATTGGGCGGCCCCACCATGACGACCTGCCCGGCGCCTTCGGCTTCGACCGACAGCGTGTAGCCGCGGCGTGTCGCCGCGGTTTTGCGCCTCCTGCCTCAGCTTCGACAGCCGCCGCTTGAGATCGGCCTGTAACTTGTCGGTCCCCTTATGCTTGGGCATGACGCGCAGCATCTCTTCCAGGCAGGCGATCTTCTCCTCGTGGGTGCTGGCCTGCTTAAAGCGCTGCTCTGCCGACATATACTGGGGCGTGAGATTGGCAGGCATAACCATCCTCCTGTCCAAGAGTGTTTGGCCGCTATTATAGCCGCTTCCTGGCGATGGCTTTCGAGACCGAATTGCACAGGGAGCTTTTGCAAACCTCTGGCTTAATAGGCTACCTTCCCAGGTGAGGAGCAGCAGAGCATGACCTATGGTTCCCCTCCTGGTGAGGAATCCTGTATGCGTACCGCCCCACGTTGGACATCGGCCGATCTTGAGGTACTACCAGACGATGGCAAGCGCTATGAGATCATCGATGGAGAGCTCTACATGTCCAGGCAGCCTCACTGGCATCATCAGCGTGCGTGTGTGAAGATTTGCACCGCATTGGAGGCATGGAGTGTGCAGACCGGGGCTGGTGAAGCGAATCTCGCACCAGGCGTGATCTTTGCCGATGACGACGACGTTGCCCCGAGACGTGGTCTGGATCAGCCACACACGCCATGCCGCGGCGCTGGGGGCCAGATGGTCATCTCCACGCCGCGCCAGAACTGGTCATCGAGGTCCCATCCCCCGGTGGAAACCAATGAGCGGCGTGACCGCGAAGCGAAATTAAAACTATACTCGCGTCGTGGCGTCCTGGAATACTGGATCGTCGATTGGCGTACCCAGCAGGTCGAAGTCTACCGGACGTGAGCAGCTTGCCCTGCACCGTCGTGGCCACGCTGCATCCTACGGATATGCTCACATCGCCGCTTTTACCCGGTTTCTCACGCGAGGTTGCCGCACTGTTTTAAGGAGGAGCGAGGCTGTATGGCCGGGAAGTATTTTGAAGAGTTTAGCGTTGGCCAGGTGTTCAAACATCAACCGGGGCGGACTCATCACCGAAATGGATAACGTGTTGTTCACCACCATGACTATGAATCCCCAACCGCTCCACCTCGATGAGGAATTCGCCAAACAGACCGAATTCGGCCAACGGCTGGTGAATAGCCTCCTCACCCTGGGCCTTGCGGTGGGCCTGCTCAGTGGCGGATACAACGCTGGGCACGACGATAGCCAATCTCGGGTTTGACAAGATCGACTTCCCCAAGCCTGTGTTCCACGGGGACACCATCTATGTGGAGACGGAAATTGTCGACAAGCGCGAGTCGCGCTCGCGGCCCGACGCCGGGGTGGTGTTTTTGAGCACCGGGCGATCAATCAGCGGCAGGAACTTGTGGCGCAGGTGCGCCGTGCCAAACTTGATGCGCAAGAAGCGGCGTGTGAGACGCGCTGATGCAACAAGCGGTGGGAACAGCGCAATTATGCCAACACTGTTTCCAGGCATGGATCCATATTTAGAACGACGTGGCATATGGGAGCAGGTGCACACAGACCTGATTGTGAGTATCCGGCGGTTTTAACCCCGCTCCTGCGCCCGCGTTACCATGTTGGTATCGAAGAACGCACCTATCTGGCTGTGCTGCCGCCAGCCACTTACTGCTGACGCACCTCTGAAGACAGCGCAGCCACTGGTGGCCGAGTTGCCTCTGCCAGAAGAAGTCACGGAACGCTACCTGGAAATCCGCACAGTGCCTGAGCGCAGGTGATTACGGTCATCGAGATTCCGTCGCCCTCAATAAGCTCACGCGTGAAGGGCGTGCGCCAGTACGAGGGCAAACGGCTCAAGGTCCTGGGCAGTTACGACACATCTGGTCAGAAATTGATTTGCTACGGTCTGGTCACCCTTTTCCGATGAAAGCGCCGGGCTACAATGATTACCGGATCGTCATCAGCCGGAGTCAGCACCGACCACGTGCTGATATTTATCTGTTTGGGGTGCGCGACCTCATTCCCGCTTTGCCCGATTCCCCTCCGCCCCCGGGCGAAACCGAACCCACCTTGCCCTCAATCACATCCTGCACGAGCTGTACGACCAGGGTGGGTACGATCTGATCATCGACTATCGGCAACCGCCCAGCCACCACTCTCCGAAGGAGATGCAGCGTGGGCCATTATAAGAGGCGTTCAGTATCAATCAGGGGCATCCCTGTTTTTCATCAGGGAATGCCCACAGGAAATTGATGACCCACCGAGGCGGCTCACAAAGGAACGGAGGGGGTGGGTGATGCAAGCAGGGCACACTCTCCACGAAGGGGCAAGAAGCGATATGCTTGGGACTAAGGGGTAGACATTCTGGCGTGTGGTCAAAATATTCGAACCCAACTCCCAGGCGGGTCATAGACGATCTGCATACATTTTATGCACCGGGGCGATTGATCCGTAGCAACTGATCCTGCAGTGTCGGGGTATTCTGGAGCTGGTGATGAATTGCGCGTCAGCCAACGCCACGACATCATCATCACGGGTGCAGACGATGATGCCTGCGTGCGACGTCACTTCAGCGTAGACGGATAAATGACGCCGATTAAACGTCACCACTGCCGACTGGCGCGGTCGCAAAGGCGATGACCGCGTCGTCTGTGATGCCCTGGCCCCCTGGCCTGACTCGTGCGCAGGGGACGTCGTCGAGTTGACGCCGGCGTTGAATACGGGATAACCGGAACCGTCAGCGTGCATCGGGGCCATCGGTTATGTTTCCGCCGCCTCCTTGATGGCCTGCTCAATCTCCTCGCGATGTGGCGGCATAATAGCCCCAGGCGACTTCCAAATCCGTCGACGTTAAATCGGGGTGATGCTCGCAGGATGCGCGCATCGGTTACCCCCTGTTGCTTCCATTCTACGAGTCCAGCCACCGTATGGCGCGTGGTGCGGATGCAGGGCTCACCACCACAGATGCCAGGCGATGTTTGGATCCAACTTTTCGTCACGTCTTTCTGGTGACACTGCTGTCTCCCGTTTGGCGTGTATGGTCTGGGAGGATACCATGCTCGTGCGGCCTTCCACATGGATAGAGTATGGAAGATAGAGAGGTGGAATTCAAGGCGAGGATATGCTTAGGACTACGAGGAAGTCCGGCGCCGCCGGGCGTAGCTCCGGACAGAGTCGCGCGCAGCATGTCCCAGGGATAAATGCCCGTGTGGTGACCGTCACTCCAGTCGATATGCAGGGCGTAATTGCCCACCGCACTCAGGCGGACGGGGTGGACGTCCTGGGAGGTGACCGTTGTCACCACCTGGAAGGGATTGGCTGGCGCCTGTTGCTGCTGGCCACGCAGCTCGCGGCAGGTGGCACATGGGCACACCTTGCGCAGATCGCTATAGGGATAGAGGCACTCGTGCCCATCATCCCAGAGCACGCGCATCTTACCCTGATAGTCGCGGTGGATCTCCACCGGGTGGAACGTTTCGCGGGCGTCAGCCATGGGGGACCTCACTCTAGTTAAAACCCTCTCCCAGAGGGAGAGGGTACAAACCTACCTTACCTATGCCCTCGCCTCATCGCTCTACCGACGCGCTGCAGAGGCGGCTGCCAGGTTTGCCGAGGCAGGCTTTTTGATTTCCAGGACATAGGGCCGCAGGGCAACCTTGAACAGGTCATAGAAGAACTCGAGGTCTTCCGACCCTTCCCAGGTCGCCAGCGGCGAGTTTCACAAACGTGGGCTCCTGGCCATTGCAGAGAATAGTCGGCACCCCAAAATGTTGTGCGGCTCACTCGCCTCTTCGTGATCTGCCCCAACTTCTTTTTGTACTTGCGTGTGCGCAGATCTTCCGCCAGTACGGTGGTGTCGATATCGACTTCGCGCGCTATGGCCAGCAGCTCCAACGGATTGGCGACATCGCGTTTGTGCACGTGATAGGCACGAAACACCGCCATGTGGTAGCGCTCAAACGCCGCCGGGCCATGCGCGGCCAGGACGCTCTTCACCGCCTCGTGCGGTGGAATGTCCCGACTGGTAAAGCGCGCGTCTTCCCAGGCTTTCCACCCCAGTTCACGCCGACTGTTCACCTGCTCCAGCAAAAAGGCTTTCCAGGTTATTTGGAGACTCTCACCCAACTTCTCTTGGACACGCCCGAGCCACTCCGCGGCTCGCCAGGCGTAGGGTCAAACATAGCAGTTCCAGATGGTCAGATTGTAGGTCTCAGCCATACTCAAGCTCCTTCTCTGGTTTGCGGGTGTTGCACGCCGGGGTCAGCGGCCCATGGCGTGCAGAAAGGCGTGCAGCGACGTGCACTGCACGTAGGGATTCTGCTGGCGCTCCTCGCCAATCGTCGACGTGGGCTTCCGGGCGTAATTGTGCCCAGGGTAGAGCACCGTGGTGTCATCCAGACGCATCAGCTTGTTGGTCAGGCTGTCGTACATTTCCCTCAGGACTGCTGTTGGGCAAGTCCACGCGCCCACAGGCGCCAATGAACAGGGTATCCCCCGAGATGAGCTGCTGCTGCACCAGAAAACACTGCGAACCGGGCGTATGGCCCGGCGTGTGCACCAGTGTTATCTGGACATCGCCGCCCAGCTCGATCACCTGGTTGTTCTCGGTGGGCACTTTGGAGGACGTCGGGATACGTTCTTGCAGGATATGCGTCTCAGTCTTGTGCACGTACACCGGCACGTCGACCAGTTCCAGCGAGCTCGACCACGCCTGGAATGTAGTGGCCAAAGAGTTCGCCGCCGGTGTGGTCCTGATGCGTATGGGTGATGAGCACCTTGCTGATCGTGTAGCCGTCCTGCTGGGCCGCCTGGACGATGCGCTCAATGTCCCAGGCTGGATCGACGACCGCCGCCTGGCGTGTGGCCGGATCGCCAATGAGATGACACATAATTCTGCATTGGCCCGCATTCCATCTGCTTCAGGTAGAGTGTCTCTGCCATCGTCACGCTCTCCTACGGCATACCGGCAACAGTACCCCACGATCGCTCTATATGTCACCCATTATACGGTATTTTTGCTGCCCTGTCTGCCTCGAACCCATCGTCAAGGGCTTGAGCCTCTCGATGCCGCGGCGCTGGCTCTACTCGTCTTGCCTTTTGCCCGTGTATCGCTTATTGTCTGCCCACACTGGCGCACCATGTTTGTAGAGGTGCTTCGACTCAATCCACCAGTTGCCGAAGGAGATATATGGCTGAGACGTCACGACATCGTCATTATTGGCGGCGGAGCGGCCGGGTTCACGGCCGGGATGTATGCCGCGAGAGACCGGTGCCGGGCGCTCTTACTCGGAACGTATGGCGGCCGGTGGACAGGTGCTCAACTGCGAGCACATCGAAAATTACCCAGGATTTCCTGACGGAGTGGCAGGCTATACGCTCGGGTCCCCTGTTGACAGCAACAGGCGATGAACTCTGGCTTAGGCGTACAGCTCGCTGATGTTGAGGCCGTGCGTCTTGAAGGGAGAGCTGAAGGTACTGCACACGGGCGACGGCGAAGTACAGCGCGCAGCGCGTTGATCATTGCCACCGGATCGAGTTTTACGCCGCTTGGGGTTGCAGGGGAAGAGGCATTTTTCGGCCGCGGTGTATCGCACTGTGCCGCGTGTGATGGGGCCATGTTCATGGAGCAGCCGGTGGCCGTGATCGGTGGCGGCGATGCCGCGTTGGACGAGGCCCTCTACCTGACCCAGTACGCCTCGCAGGTGACGATTGTGCATCGCCGTGATACGCTCCGTGCCTGTCGGCTCTTGCAGGAACGCGCGCAGGCAAACAAGAAGCTCACGTTCCGCTGGAATACGGTGGTGCGAGCGATCGAAGGTGATGGCGTCGTGCAGCGCCTCCAGGTGGAAGATGTCAAGACTGGAGAGCAGTCGGCTCTCGACGTGGCGGGCGTCTTTCCGTACCTTGGTCTCACCCCAAACACCCAGTTTCTCGATGGCCTCGTGCCGCTCAACGGGCGCGGACAGATTGTCACAGACCTGTGGATGCGCACGGCAGTTCCCGGCGTACTGGCTGCTGGCGATGTGCGCGGCGATTCAGCACGACAACTGATCTCTGCTGCAGGAGACGGAGCGACAGCCGCGCTGGCAGCCGTGCACTACCTGCGGACAGGTCAGTGGATGGGCGAACACTAATGATCTCGGTCAACGGGCGACGCGACTTTTGGTCCAGTCATTACCTCGCTCCCGACCAGCGAGGATGCTGGCGAGTTGTGGTGTATCTAGTGGAGGAGAAGTGCCCATGCGGATTTGCTCGTTTTTGCCTAGCGCCACGGAAATCGTCTACGCCCTGGGGCTGCACGACCAGTTGTACGGCGTGACCTTTCGAGTGTGACTACCCTGCTGAGGCCCGCCACTAAGCCCAAAGTGGTGCGGAGCCTGTTCGAACACATTGACCCGCCCTTAAGCAGCGGCGACATCAGCCAGATTATCGGACAGCGCTTGCAAGAGGGACCTTGGCATCTACGAGGTGGCCCTGGAAACGCTGCAAAGCCGCCGAGCCGGATTTGTTGCTGAGCCAGGCGATCTGCGAGGTGTGCGCGATCTCATCCCGTCCAGGTCACGGAATGCAGTCCTGCGCCTGGCAAAGACGCCGCAGATCCTGTCCCTCGACCTGCAGTACGTCGGCGACGTGCTCAACGACATCCGGCGGGTGGCTGCCGCCACCGGCACTGGAGCCAGAGGCGAGGAGATCGTGGCCGGCTTGCAGGCCCGCATTGCCGCCGTGGCGGAGCGAGCGGCGCAGGCGACGACACGCCCGCGCGTGCTGCATCCCCGAGTGGGCCGAGCCGGTCATGTGTGGCGGCCACTGGGTGCCGGAGATGATCGACATGGCTGGGGGCGTCAACTGCTTCGGCGACAAGGAAACCGGCTCCTTCCGGCTCGACTGGGAGGCGGTGGTTGAGAGCCAGCCGGAGATGATCATCCTGATGCTGTGTGGCTACTACGGCGCAGCGCTCCGCTGGAGGATTTGCCCATCCTGGCGGCGAAACCAGGCTGGGACGACCTGCCGGACGGTGCGACACCACCAGATTTTCGCCATGGACGCTGGCGCCTAGCACCAGCCGCTCTGGGCCGCGCTTGGTGCAGGGCTTGGAAATCATCGCTGAGATCCTGCATCCCGGAGCTGTTCTCCGGCTTCATACCCGCAGACGGTGCGGTGCGGGTTGACAGCACCCTGGCACGGATCGGCTAGTACTGCGTACCGCGCAAATGCCGCGCCAGTTTGGCGCGGGGAAGCCAATAGTTTTGACATGACCTCCCGTGCCGCGACGGGATACATATTTCCGCCAGGCTGTACTAGGCTGGGAAGCGCCATGGGGCAAAGCACCACGAAGCTTCTGCAACGGCCTGAAGGATCATGCCGCCCATCACGAGCTTCGAGACGCCAGCGCCGGTAGGCGCAGCAGTCGCCTACGGGCACGTGCTGTATCCGGTAGCGCCATGCGGTCTCCTCCTCCCTCCTATGGCATGCAGCTATCCCCACACGCTATGGAGCCAGGGTACCCTCTCCACACGTGCTGGCCCACCCAGCCTCTACTGAGCGAGCACGCCACGCGGCTCAGCATGGGAGGTGAGCGTGTCACCGCCGTATCCTCTGTCGCTGTGGCCACCGACCCGTACAGCGGGCACCGACGTTTCCAGGTTTCCACGAGACCCTCGGCATGCTCAGGGTAATGCCCCCGCATCTCGAAGTACACGCGAATGGCATCGAAGACTGTCAGGTCTCCGGGGCTCTGCTCTGGATCGCCGATAGGCTTCGACGCGCACGTCCATCCACTTGCAGGGGAACCCGATCCTGCTTGGCGAGCCGTTCGACCATATTCACGGCACAGGCCGACACCCCCAGAGAGAAATAGTTCGGCGGCGCCGATCTCATCGCCGCCGACATCATCCGGAGACGAAATGATGCGTGCGGGCATTACAGATGGCCCGGCCATGCGTCCCTGTGCTATAGCTATGCACTGTATAGGCCAGCGTTGAGGTGCACTCATAGGTCCCCCTTCGCACCAGTAAGGATGATAAGCGATACAGCGTGCTTCTGCCTCAACACGGGCAAGCGTATCTGGTGGTCGTCCTGACTGTCAACAGGCCTCTCCTGCACGGTGCGTGTGTCGCGGCGGTGGTGGCATGACCACAGAGGCGGGTGCTGCCTGGGCACAGGGCGGGCGCCCCTCAGGTTGTGTGCTGACGGCGCAGCCGAGGACGAAAGATCCCAGAATGAGGGCTCCGGGAACGCGACGCGCCGACAACCCTCTCATCCTTCCGCCCTCGCACGCGCGGCGATCGCCTCGATCCCTGCACCGCCCGGGCGGTGTTGCCTCCTGTGGTGGCCCAGGTCTCCTGCCTACGGCTTCGAAGAATGTGTCAGAGTGCCGCAGCCACGTCTCCTCCGGCAGCTGTTTCGGCGGGGCAGTGCCCGCGCACGGCAGGGGGCAGAATCTGGGGCAGAGAACGCGTATATGGCGGCTCGGCAACGCGTGGGTCAAACATCTTTTCCGCATGACTCTGGGTCCCCCAGATGACCAGCACCGGACATTGATCGTATGTCCCGCCTCAACATCGGCACGGTCCATCTCCGAAGTCGATCGTCGCCCCAGCACGGTAGTCCTCGCACACCGCGTGCAGCTGCGCCGGCGTGCAGCACCGCGTATACTCGGCGATCGTCTCCGGGCGAAAGCCGCCCTTCCCAATGCCCATGGCTGTGAGCTTCTGCTCGATGTAGTAGCGTTCCTTGCCCGCCAGGAACTGCTCCCGGAGCCATCGTAGGGCTGCGCTCATGAAGGTCCAGTGAAACGAATTGAGCGCCCACTCCCGGCTGACATGCGTCCAGAGGTAATGCGTGGAAGGATATCAATACTGGCAAACTTGCGGACCTTCTCCGGGATGGTCGAGCGCCATGCGATAGGCCGTGCGGCGCCCTGGTCGGCCGGCGACGAAGAACTGGTCGAAGCCCGAGCGCCGCCATCACCTCGACCTGGTCTTGTGCCATGCGCCGGAACGAGTAGTTGCTGTGATCGGGCAGTCCTGCGCGGCTTGCCACTGTCGCCATAGCCCCGCAAGTCCGCCACGACCACCGTGAAATCCCTGGGCCAGCTGCGGCGCTACGAGGTGCCAGTGCACATGGGTCAGGGATTCCCCGTGCAGCAGGAGCAGCGGCGATCGTTGCCGCCGTAACGCAGATGGATCGCGACCTGGGGGTCAGACGTCTCGATCTGCGTCTGCGGAAGCCGTCGAACATGGAGTCATCCTCCTTCACCGCGTATCGCGAAGCTGGCAACCAGTTACGCGGAGCCGCAGATGCTGCCCCACCGAGCAGCCCCACAATCGTTATCGGCTCCCCCTGGTCGGTCTGGCGGTTGCACGCGCGCCAATGATGGCCGCCCGGTCATAGCCATGGGTTTGCAGCGCGGCGAGACAAGCTCGCATGGTCAGGTGGACACTGGCCAGCGGGCAGGCCACCGTCTGTGGGTCGAACAGCAACGGATAGAGGGGCGATGCCTTACCACCGCGTCCAGATTGCGAATGGCCCGACGCAAGCGCACATTCTGCGGTTGCAGCGAGCTGAGCAGCCCCGCTCTGACGGTCTCTTCCGCCCCATCGAGCCAGGGAATCTGGCCCAGCTCCAGGGTCACGTCCACCCCGGAGGCCGCAGGTCATTTCGACCAGGTGCCCCAGCAGACCGAAGCCTGTGACGTCAGTGCAGGCTGTGCCCGATGGTCGCGCAGACACTGCGCTCCAGGGCGATTTGACTAGCGCATCGGGGCTATCGCCGCAGTGATCCAGCGACCTTTGGCGCGCTGCCGCATGTCGGCGGCAAAGAGCGTGCCCGTCCCCAGCGCCTTTGGTACACGATGAGCCGACCGCCAGGGCGCATCCCGCTCTCGGCGCAAACAGTGCTCCAGATCGACGAGGCCATTGATGGCAAAACCCCAGCGCGAGTTCTGCGCCTTCACTGGAGTGCCCGCCAACGAGTACGGCGCCCGCCTCGTGCAGCACCTCCCTCTGCCCCCAGCAACATCTCGGGCCAGCGGTCTTCGACTTTGGTTTCCACCCCATAGGGCATCGGTGGCAATGGCCAGGGCAGTCTGCGCTTCGGCCCCCATGGCAAAGATATCGCCCAGGCTGTGATTGGCCGCAATCTTGCTAAACACATACCGGGTCATCCACGATGGCCCGAAAAGAAATCCACCGTGTGCACCATGACCTTATCCGGTAGGCACGGCCACGACGGCGGCATCGTCGGATGCGTCAGACCAATGAGCACATCGGCGCGCGCAGTGGGATGCAGGCGTGCCAGGGCGCGTTGGAGCACGGTGGCGCCTACTTTAGCGCCACAGCCACCACAGCGCATGGCCAGATCCGCCAACCTCTGCCGTACACCTTCCCCTGCCAGTCCGCGCGGCAGATCGAGCGGCTCCGCTGGCGCCAGAGCGGGGAGCGCGTTGTACGTGCGCGCATGAAACGGCGATCGATCCAGTCCTTCCAGCGCCACACCCAACTCCCTCTCGACGACCACAGCCGCCACGCGAGGCAATGGCGATACTTGTCGCCCGGTACTGATCAGGGCCAGCCACTTTTCTGCGGCAATAAAAGGCGCGGGCGCCCCTATCAGGCCTCGGCGCAGGAGTTCCGAGCCAGCGGTTTGCCCTGGCGCACGGCGATCACGCCGCGCCTTTTCACGGGGATAGTGTAGCCACAGCGGCAACATCCCCAGCCGCAAACACGTCCGGATGTGACACCGATTGTAAAGCCGCATGCACCCAGCACAAAGCCGCGCTCATCCACCGCCAGTCCCGCCTCGGCCAGCCAGGCCGGGGCCGCGGCGTCCGTCACCCACAGGATTTCCTCCAGCTCGTACACGCGCCCATCCGCACAGCGCAGCCCCTTCCTTGTACACTTCGACCACCCGGCAGCCTTCGTGCACATGGATCCCACGCGCTGCCAGGACCCGGCGCAGTTTCGCCTGACGCGCCGATTGCGAGGCGGGGAGAATGCTGGGGGAGCCGCTGAAAGAGGTGATACTCCACTGTGTCGGTGCGGCCGGCGTCATCGGAGCACGTGCAATGCAGCCGGAACTGCATGGCCAGGGTCAGTTCGACGCCGCCTGCCCCTGCCCACCACCACGCCAATGCGGGACGCCATCAGGCGCCGCCAGCACGCGCGTGACGAGGTGCTCCCAGCGTTGGACAAAACGTGCTGATGGGGCTTGACGGCACCACCACCTGCTCAGCGCCAGGCACCTGCGCAAAGCCCGGAGTGGAGCCAATATTGAGCGACAACACATCATAGAGCACATCAGGATGCTGATTGACGGCAGTGCACAGTCCGGTTGGCGAGGTCGAGTCCCTGATGACGTCGTCGTGATACAGTCTGGCCCCGGCAAACCGCGACAGGGGTCCTGCGGTCAATATGGACATCGTCATACGCATAGTGCCCGGCACAGAAAGCCCGGCAGCATGCCCGAGTAGGGCGTGTGCACGTCGCGGCAGATCACCGTCAGGCGCACCCCCGTAGGCAAGGGGTGCATGCCAAACTGCTTGAGCACGGTGACATGGCTGTGTCCACCGCCAACGAGAACCAGATCTTTGACAATGGGCGTCTGCTGCCTCTGCATACCCGCCTCTCTAAGCACGGTTGCCCACGGCTGGGACGTGCACACCGCATTGGCGCTATTCTGCTTTCCTTTATCATGCTGTCTTGAGCAGGAGACTGCCGGGAGTTGTCGCCCCAGGAACGCAATCGTATAAATGCTCTCCACTGCTTCGTAAGTCAGAGGTAACGGACCCGATCACCCTCCCCTTGCGGCGCGCGTACTGCGGGGGCAGGCCATATGGCGGTGGATGATCTCGCGTAGGACGTCGCGAACGAGGGGAGACCATGCCAAAAAGCCGTACCAATCGACTACCATTGTCCATAGTCAACAAAAACCTGACCATTTTGACGCCTTCTGGGGGTGGGGTGCTCCAGCAGGCGGCAGCAGGATCCCGCTAGAGCCTCTGAGATGATCCCCTGACCCTCCCCGTGACGTCAGAAGAGGCCTGAAGCGTTCCAGGTGTTCTACACCTCGGCCCGGAGCGTGCGTATCGCCGCCCGGTATTGCCGCCCGACCCGCCGACTGCGCGGCTCCCGGCCGTCCTCTTGTTGCCGGCTTATCAGGCGGACCCCTGATTCCCAAAGAGTGGGCGTCAAGGGGTACGGCGCCCTGTCGGCCGCACCACGCGGCAAACTGCGCAGTCATCGTCAGTTCAATCCCGGCTATCCGAATTTGCGCGTGGACGTATGGCATTGTGGATCGGCACAGCAGTATGCCTACCGAGGCTTCTATGTGGACGCCTCGGCGTGGAATCGGATTTTTTGTTAGCACTGCCCTGGAAGCGTCGACCCGACGCGCCTTGGCGCGACCTGGAGCAGCCAGGGTGTGCGTGTCCTCACCATCACCACGAAAGCAAGGCTGTGCGCCCAGAAACACGCGACATAGCCGCCGCGGCGGGAGCGCCAGGCACCTCCGTGGGCTTCATGGATGCCATCGCGCTGACGCACACCTCATCCCTATGAGGAGATCAACGATTTTTACGCGCGCATCCCGATAGTCGCCGCGCCGCCGAGGAGACCTCGCTCGCTTATTTTGATGGCATCAACTTTGCCGACAAGATCACGCGTCCGATCATCGTGAATATCGGCTCCAGGACAATGTCTGGTCCGCCAGAGACCGGCTATGCGCTGTGCAACCGGATCGGGCGCTACGGACAAGCAGTTGTACACCTATGATGGCCATGGCCACGATGCCGGACGCTACAAGCACAACGCCATTGTGGACCGGTTCTTCGCGCAGCATCTGTTGTCCGAGAGGTAAACCCGTGATGCACCAGAGACCAGGAGATTTTGACCAGTACCGGCAGCAGACCCTTGACGCTTTAGCAGCCTATCCCGCTTGCCCGGAGATTGACGCGCTACCCCTCAGGAGCACCTAGATCTTTGCCACCCTCTACGGCGTGCGGACCTCACCGTAGCCTTGGCCCCTATCGCTTGTTCGGCTATCTCAGCATCCCGACCGGGGATGGTCCCTTCCCCGGCTCTTTACTATGTGCCGAAGTACCAGAGTGTGCTGGAAATCATCCCCCAGGGCACGGCGAACCTGGGCAACGCGTGCCGGTACATGACTTTCGGGCCTTAGCCGGGCGCGGGCAACGCAAACGGCCGATACACGCCCTACGCCGCGACTGTTTCCCGGCCTGCTCACCGACGGCATTGACCAGGCTGCGTCGTACATCTTTTCGAGGCATCGTGGGGCGGATAGCGTCAGGGGTTTGCAATTTCTGCCGACACGGCGTGAACTGGACCCCCAGGCGCGTGGTTGTGGTAGTGGCAACGATATGGCCCTGCCTTCACCGCCGCCCTGCAGCCGGGAGCCACGCACGTCGTGACCGCACCGGCGCTGTTCTACAACACGAGCCGCGCCGGCCCCCGCGACGCGTGCCTACCCTCTGGAAGAGGTCAACGACTACCTACGCGCCTTTCCCTGACCGTGTGCTGAGGCTGTGCACGCCGCACGCCGGCTCACTACGACCTGCAGGGCGCTCGCGCCGCGCCTGGAGCGGCCATACCCTGCTCTATGGCAGCAGGAGCCCCAGGCACCTTGCTGGACGCGCCGGGCCCTGGGGCCACTGGTGACAAAGCCCCCAGGGGCGTCAGGCAGACGGCGCATGCCTCGGAGCAATCCAGTTATAAGTGACGGCCTGTACACCGAGCAGTGGATGGCGGCGCAGTGTGGCATCGCGGATCTCCAAAACATACCCTTTATGCACACTGGCGGGTAACGCCATGCGGTGGCTATGCTCACTACCTCTCCTGCTGGGAGAGGGTAGTGGAGGCACTGAACTCGTCGTGATGCAGTCCGGTGCACCCAAGGTAGTGCCCGGATAGGAAGGCACGGTACGGCAGCGCGGCACGGCTGTGCGTGCAGTATTGCGTTGGGCGTCCAAGCGTCATACACACTAAACCCAGGTACAAGACAACTCCCACAGCACATGGGGTGAGTGTGGTGATCTGAGATGAGAAGGAGCAGGTGATGGACGGGATGGTCGAGGCGGTGCACAGGAGTGCGTCCCATACGCTGACGAAGCCGGGGCAGCCGAGCATCCAACTGCTGGCGGGGTTAGGGTGGAGGACGACGCGCATATGGGGGTGAGCGGTGAAGCATCGCTCGCGCGTGGCCTGCGATCCGAGCCAGCCCAACCTGCGGCAAGTGCACCTGATCCACGCCGAACTGCATGACGAGCTGCGCGCTGGCGGCTTTCTCCGCACGCGCCGGGGAGATGGGGGAGAATATCACCGACGCGTGGCATTGACCTGCTGCGCCTGCCGGTGGGCAGCTCGGCTGCACCTGGGCACGGCAGGCAGTTGTGGAGATCACCGGCTTGCGCAACCCCTGTGCCCAGCTCGGCTGCCTGCAGCCGGGTCTGCTGGCAGCGGTGCTGGACCACGACGCGCAGGGCCATCTGATCCGCAAAGCGGGTGTGATGGGCATCGTGCTGTCCGGCGGCGCAGAGTGGTCGTCCGATCCCATACGCGTGGAGTTGCCGCCGGAGCCGCACCAGCCGCTAGAGCCAGTCTGAGCCAAGTGGCCTGGTCTACCGATGGTCAAACAACCAGAGCCCAACCCTTGTTGGCGTGGGAGGTCGAGAGTATGG